>JAABUI010000172.1_pt1 | contig 88728 bp, 79 predicted proteins | sample 5559111 | NCBI WGS metagenome assembly JAABUI01 (sample SAMN10711870, study PRJNA513365) | rock metagenome | isolation source: Antarctica rocks | place: Antarctica: Victoria Land, Buttleship Promontory | reverse complement strand
GGAATAGAAGAGATGGTTAAGGGGGGGGTGGGTGAGATGAGGGATTTTATGTTTTGATATACGTCGCTTTTTGGATCATTTTTGGGGGGGTTGTCTGCGTTGAACGTTGTCAACTTTTGGTTGTACTGTAGCCTCCCAACTCCCCCGTCTGAATAGCCCCCTTAATTCCCACCAACGTTCCCCATCACCGCATTCTGCAACACTTGTCAATAGCCAAAATCGCACTGATAAAGGACAAGTGAAGAAGGGACTCACTCTCGCATCTCGAAACAGTGGCATAACGCCCGTCCACGCCTCAAACTGCCACACCCCCTGCGCAGCCAGCACCTCTAACCCCGGGATCGCCTCCCAACCATTCTGTTGCGCCAGCTGCATCAGGGGCGTCAGAGATGGTTTGTAGGCCATTTCGAGCAGGATTTCCACCTGGCCCTCTTTGGTAGATGTGCTGCTGAAGAGATTGTTGAGAGATTCGAGCATGTCGCCATCGATGGGTTTGTCGGCGGGGATGGTGCCGATGGCTATGTTTGGGACGCGCTTGGGGTCGATTTGTTGGGTTTCAGAGGGCGTGGTTATGGGTTTGGGGTCGTACTCGGTCGGGAAGCTCTCGACGAGCTCTTGCAGTTTTGGGGCTGAGCGTGCGAGAACGTAGATAGGTGCGTAGCCCATTGCATGTAGGGCGTATATCGCCGCTCTTGCGGTACCGCCCCCACCGATCACTAAGCCGCTTTGGCCGGCGCGGGCTTGAGAAGGGGCGCCGGCGTTTTGCAAAATGAGCTGCATGCCGCGCCAGTCTGTGTTCTGGCCCGTAAGGTGGGGTTTGGACGCAGTGCTGGATGTTGGTGGGGAGACGACAATGGTGTTGACCGCACCGATGATTTTGGCGTCATCGGAGATGGCGTCGAGATAGGGCATGATGTCTAGCTTTAGCGGGATGGTCACAGATGCGCCGCCAAAGTCGTCAGCGCGAAGTACTTTCTCGAGCTTGGCGGCAGAATCAGTCTCGAGGAAGGAGTATTTGTGGGGGAGACCGGTGGACTTGAAGAGGGCGTTGTGCATTGCTGGCGAGCGAGATTGCGCAATCGGTTTGCCGAAGAGGAAGAACTGCTTTGGCTTAATAACGCCACATAAAGACAGTCCTGTGCGGATCTCAGCAGCAGATAGCTGGCCCGGAGCGGCTTTGAAAGGAAGAACGGGGTGCGACACTGGCGTTAGGAAGCCATTTAAGATTCTGCTTGTCTGGCCATCGATGCCCATATTTATGGCAATCATAGGCACGTCTGCGTGCTCTGATAATGCCCAGGATTTGAATTCCGAGAGCTGGATATTGTCTACCTGGGACTTAGCGACACCGACAAGCTTGATAACGTCGCCGTATTGCAGGGCTTTGTTGTAGTGCGGCACCCAAGAGCCGTTGCTCCAGGAGAGGGTGCTTTTGGGGTCATGGTGAGACGCGAGAATCTTGGTGGTGCCTTTAGATGTTGCCACCACTTGGAGAAGGGAGTCGGGAAAGTGGATCTCGAGGTCCAGGAATTCAACGCCCATGCGGAGGGCTAGCTTGTACAGAGCAAGAGCTGCGTCGTAGTCTTTGTCTGGGAACCGCCCCCCTTGGCTCTGTGTCCGGATGGTGAAGATAATGGGGAGAGAGGTAGCGCCGCGGAGAACTGAGACTTGGTGTGCGACATACTCGGCGGAGGGAGGTCCCCCAGGATTCTGGGGGTCTTCTAGGAGGTCGACTCTTAGCTCTACAGCATCGGACCCGACGGTCACTTCATCCAAAGAGCCTACTGCGGCAGCAATGTCTGAACATGTGAGGGAAACAAAGAAAGATTGCTGCTTTGCCTTGATCGCCTCCAGAGGTCGTCTTCGCCCAGTGATTGTACCGAGGAAATTTTTGAGGTCTTTCGAAGCTATTCTCAGCGCCGTTGGACTCGTCCTCTGACTGTAGAACTCATAATTGCTGCAGTCCTGATACCATTGCTTTCTTCTCAGCCAAACGCTTCTCATATCATCCACATATGCCGGTCGCGTCTTGTCTATCTGTAGATATGCCATTACATCTTCGATATTCCGCTGAACAAATATCACCAAGCCGCCCGATCTATGATACTCGGTAAGTATTTGTCGGGCTTCTGCGATTTCGACGATGCCGCCTCCACAGGCAAAAACATGTTTTGTCGGCTTTTCAGCCAGTGTTCTCTTAAGCAAAGCCAGCTCTTGTTCTCTGAATGTTTCCCAACCCGAATCTCGGATTATTTCTGGTATGGTGCGTCCTGCTTCAATTTCTAATTGCGTGTCTAGATCAACGAAGGGCCAACCAAGGATATCAGCTACCCAGCCTCCCGAGGTGGTCTTTCCTGCTCCCCTCATGCCGACGAGGAAGATGGATTTCTGCGTATCAACTATTGAGATGGTTAGCTAGGATGAAGAGATGATGTCTTCTGTAGTGGAGTCGAGCTTCTCAAACAGAGATGACGAGAGCCGCATTGGGATAAGATGGGAGAAATGGTTAAGATTAAGCCGAAGGGGTACGAACGCACCTGAATGCTGATGGATAGCCGTCTTTGGCTGCTCTAAGTCGATGCCCTCCATGTCCACGCCGAATGATTGGCGAACTGTATCCCACCAACCAGGCCATGTCTTACCGACACATTCTCTTTCCTTTATTAACGCACCGTGCGGGGCCACCATAGCCAAAACACTCAAGCTCATAGCTACCCTGTGATCGTCATAGCACTCAACACCACCTGAAGGCTTTTGTAGTTCAGTGTAGTTGTTACCGTTAATCTCGATACCATCGATTATGCTGTTATTCAGCCAGTAGCGGCTGGTAACTCCAAATTTTGCTAACTGATCTTTCATTGCCGTTATTCGTTCACATTCTTTCTGCTGTTGATTCTTTATGCCGGTGATTCTAGTTGTTGACATGCCGTTGGACCCTTGGGCAACGGCGGCAAGAACAGAAGCTGTGAGGAAAGCGTCCGTCATGGTTTCCATATCTATTTCTTCGATTGGTTGTAATGTGCCTCTTGGCGGTCCTGTCACAGTGGTGGAGGATTCCGTCTGGTCCACAGTGCAGCCCATTGGCTTCAAAACCTTCATAGCAAATTGTGCATCGCCTTGCATAGAATTGAAGCCTATGTTTGGTACTGTGCAAGTAATTCCTGTTATCGCGGCCACGGCAAGAGGATACGTGGCGGAACTTGCATCACTTTCAATTGTATAGTTACTAGGGTTCCTATAAGTGCCTTGCGGTATATGGTACGTATGATCTTCTGTCTTAGATTTTGTGATCACAATCCCGAAAGAAGCCATCATTGCGGCCGTCATGTCAATATACGGTTGCGAAATAGGCTTTTCACCTATCAAACGTAGAGTAACCGGTTTCTTTGCATAAGGTGCGCACATAAGTATTGAGGAAACGTACTGTGAAGAGGTGTTCGCCTTGAGGTTGATGTCCCCACCCTCCATGCCCTGGCTCGCCTTGATTTTCAGGGGGAAATATTTTTCTGGCTCCTTTTCCACGCAGTCAATCGTTGCGCCGTTGGCCCTAAGTGCATCGACCAAGGCGCCGATAGGACGTTTTTTCATCCTCGCATTACCCGTCAACGTTGACCAGGCCGTTGTCGTAGCCTCAGCCAGAGTCACAACCGTAGTCAAAAATCTGGATGCAGTGCCGGCATTGCCTAGGTAGAGTTCATCTTCACTGGCGTAGAGCTTGCCACCATTCCCTGTCACAACCAAGACTTTCCCATCTTCCTCCCACGCGAATTTGGCACCTTTTAATGTTACAAGAGCGTTCAACATGACCTCGGTGTCATCAGAATGCAGGAGGTTTCTGATACGGCATGTACCTCTGCCAAGGGCTGCAAGAACCAAGGCTCTATTAGATATGCTTTTTGAGCCAGGTGGGATACATGAAACCTGCGAGGCTCTGGGTGTGAACGGCGACACGAATATTGCGGAAGATAGTACGATCCGAATGTCTCGATCAGATACCACGCTTGCCTGTCGTTCGTATGTTTTGCCAATTCCTGAAAGTAGCACGATCCTTTTCTTCTTACCATCATTTTTCTTGTCGACACCCATAATTGAGACTAATTGATCTACGGAGCAATGCTTATGCCCGCTGCGTGTCTGGACAAGAGGATCTTCGGAGGAAATGGGAAGCCCATAATTCTTCAGGCATTTGGTGAGTCTAGAGACTGCTCCACCGTCAAGCACCCCAAGATGGCGTGCTAGAACTGCCTCCAGTACCATACCAATCGAAACACATTCACCGTGAAGTATCTGAGGCGTCAGGATACCTTCGAAAGCGTGGCCAATCGAGTGACCGAAGTTCAATAGATTTCTGAGGCCCCCCTCCCGCTCGTCTGCTGAAACTACATGGGCTTTCACCCGTACAGATCCGAGCACAATCTCCTTCAGAGCTTGGCGTACGCTTGAGAGTCTGCCTTCGCCCATCTCAGGGGCAGCCTGAATAGCTGCCATTAATTGACTGCAGTTCTCTTCTAAAGCGACGAATGCATCTTGGTCCCAGATGGCAGCAGTCTGGTGGAATATCAGCCCTCTCGATACTCAATCTCAAGCACAGAAAGGCTAGACACACCTTGATAACCTCGGCTAAGCCATTGATGAATTCGCGAGTGGGCAGACTATTGAGAAATTGAAGATCAACATAGATTCGCGCGGGCTGCCAAAAGGCTCCGACGAGGTTCTTGCCGGCTGGAGTGTCGATCGCTGTTTTACCACCTATCGAGGAATCCACCATAGCCAACAACGATGTAGGTACTTGTACGAATCTGATGCCTCTTTTGAACGTTGCAGCCACAAATCCGATCATATCCCCAATAACACCTCCTCCAAGCGCAATAATAACAGTTTTGGTGTCACATGGTGGGTCTCTCTCTTCTGAAAGCATCCAGTCCTCGACTTGGGCTTTGGTGGCCCGAGACTTCGATGTCTCCCCTGGGGGTATTGCATAGCCTAGTAGACGAGTTTCAGCACCCACCTGGGATGCTACTTCGGAGAACACATTCTTGAATGAGAGAACATAGTGGTCATAAAGATTTGTGTCTGTGATCAACACGTAGGTAGAAGATTTTACATTTGTCAAGAGATCTTGTGCAACAAAGTGACCCCAAATATCGTAGTCCACAATGATGTTCTCTTTTCCCAATATTGATACTTTTGTAGGCTCCTGCGAGCTTCCCATATTGTCCCTTTCCTATATGTGAATACTTGCTTGTTTGGTCAGCCACTCAGATCTTATCGAAATGTCGTGTGTTATTCCCTGACGCCCAGTAGGGAGTGAAAGCCTATTGAGACGAGAAATCGTAATGTAAATCAATGGGTAAGAGCAAAATCGTCAGGCTTTGAGATATGGATAGAATGTAGAGAATAGCAATGAAATAAAGACGGTCACCATAATGCTGACATCTGGAGGCGGTGAGATTTTCTGTGATTGGACCTTCGGGGGGACTTTAGCGCCGAGGCTCAGAAGAAACCTGACCTGGACCAGAATTCTATCAACTCGTTTGATAGACTATGTACTGCAGTTATAGTATGAAGTTGTGTTATTTCTACATTTTGAAGGGGCCTGGTTTATTAGAGTTTTAAGCGTTGAGGTATTGTAGTGTAGTGGGCTAATACAATATGTAAGGTAGTAGACAAGGTACAACATCTTGTAACGTAGCTCGTTTTTCTTCACTTTGGTATATAATGCTATGCCTACTGATCCATTTACGCTTTCGAATACCTTATCTACCAGTCCTATCGTTGTACCCACCATAACGATCACCCGTTGGCGGCCTGTAATAATCATCATTCGGTGCATGGTTCGGGTAATTGTTCATATATTGTCCACTCGGTGGCGGCTGAGGTGGACGGTTGCCATAGCCGTTCTGTAGAGGTACTTGGGGCGCTCCATAATTGTAGCTTTGCCCTTGGGGTGCATATGAAAATGGGTTGCGGCCATGAGGTGGTGGTGGGCCTCTCTGCAGAGTTTCTGACCCTGGAGGCGGCGGAGCCCAGCCTGGCATTGGAGGTGGAGGTGGGCCTCCCCGAGAGTTACCCGATATACCTGAAGGTGCGAATCCAGGGTTTATGTGAGCAGCGAATGGATTGGGTCTTGAGTCTGAATAATTCATCTGACTACCTCGGCCACGGCCGTTGTTGTGACCGCCTCGTAATGGAGCACCACCATGAGACCGACCTGAATGGTTTGCGCGTCCTTTCGTAGCTTCAATGTCTGCACGATCCAGAGTCGGGGTACCGAACTTAACACCACGAAGCAACATTGACTTATGTGTATAACTCGATTTTGGCATCTCATAATGGACACTCATCAAAGATTAGCATGTTCATTACACTCCCAAGAGTAGACTTACCTAATACTGTGATCTTCGTCTAAGTTTGGCATATCTCCTTCCGACAGAGGAAAATCAAGTGAGCTTCCGGGTAGATATTCCTGGTTCTTCTCGACTACACCCGCCAGCCCCTCGCTTACTTTAGCATTAATTTGGTATTGGGAAGAGCCCTGGCGCTTTGAATAGAAATTCATTGCTATCTCCTCGTACAATGGGTGACGATCTGATATGATGAGTACATCTCTACCCAACTCATTCCTGGCAACCTCTTCGGCAGATAGAAGAGAGTACTTCTTCGCCATTGCGTCTAGGAGTCTTTTCTCGTCGATGAACGGTAGCAGTGCGACTCCTTGCCATGCGAATTTCTTACCATTGAGATCAATGGGGAACTCTAATGGGTAGAAATCTAGAATCTCACTGTCTTCGTCGGTCATGAGCGGATGAAAAACCTTGGGGATAGCGTGATTCGATGCTGCAGGTAGCACACCCATCAATTGTTCGAATGGCTTGAATATTCTACCTTTCTCGAACTTGATGCTTATCTTGTCGAGTTCGACAAAGTCTGCAGCAAAAGGAGCATAGTGATACGGATAAAACCACGTCCAAGATGGACAGCCCTGGAAATAGTAAAGCAATACCCATGCCAAACCCTCAACGTAAGCTTTTGCGACCTTGTTTCGGAAGCCAATGTCTTTGGGATCGACACCAAATTTCTGCTCATAATACCTATCTGCATAACCTTCTTCCCATAGTCGAACGTTATCAGTGGAGGGTTCGTCAGGATCTGCTTCGGTTCGCCTAGGGCTGTCTGTGGTACTGTCACCTCCTGGAGTGCTAGCCTCATCGTCTTCTATGAGTTCGGCTTTCCTCTTGCCAAGGGCCGATACGGGCGTTTGGGGCTTGTCAGCACCCTCAAGCGTCTTGCTTTGCTCGACAGCATCGGCGTTGTACCCGATGGCGGACCCATCCGGACTGGCGGTAGCACCATTGTTTTGGTCGCCATTAAGTAATTTGCTTTTGAGCACTGCAGCAGCGCTTTTGTTTGCGAGATTTGCCTTGTAGACAGCTCCGCGGTTTACGACCATTTCATGGGTCATAGCCTTTTCTTCTCTGGAAATACTTCCTTTACCAGGGACAAACAAAGGGAGATCTGGTGGAGCCACTGTTGGCTTCGTTGGTTTGCCGCGACCAGAGCCGATATGAGTGGGGGTAGTGTAATCTGGAGACTTGCGACGTCCATCAGGCCCAGCGTAGTTCCCACCTCCGGAGTATCGATCGTTATTCCGATTCTGTTCCTCGAGCTTTCGCCGTTTGGCGTTCGCGTCCTTGCGTTCCTCTGTTTGGCGACGACGTCGGAAAATCGCGTCTTCCTGTTTTGCTAAGCCGTTGAGGATGAACTGAGCTCGTTCCAGATCAACATGACCGTCCTTCGTCAGATAACCACCCATAGATGGAATATTGTCGCGCCAGATTGCAATGAGCGTGTCGATACCATTTTCTCTAATATCAAGGCTAGGTAGATGTGGCAGGAAGTCGTTACCGACGAAAAAGCACATGAAAACCCAATCATCTAAAGCCCTCTCTAGGTCAAAGCGGAACGGCTGTTGAGGAACGTAGAGTTCTGCCTCAAGATATTCGCGGAGGACGGACACATGAAGCCATATGAAGGGCTTCAAGGCCACGGCTTTGTCCTTCTCATCAAAGTTTCCATCCTTTTGCTTGGCCTCGCCCTTGCACGCCTCGGCTATATGACCCTTCTGGCCGCAGATTCGACAGGTGCGCGCTTTCGATTCTTGGAAGAACACATCCTCACGCAGGACCCGAAAATGAGGCTCATGCGTCGCAAGTCCAAGCATAATCAAATCAGCATCCTTGACAGAAGATTAGCATCTTGCTTAATGGAGGCAGAACTAGCAATCGTTAACCTACCAATCCGTATATGACGTGACGCGTATTAGGGTCATGCTCTGGTGAAGATCGTTGAGACCTGATGAATTCCATGATCTTGTGCTCCCCCTCACCTGGGACGGTTGCATCCGAGATGATGACTTTCATCTGTGAACTGTCAGTGTTTTGCTCGGTAATAACGCTTAACGAGCCCACCTTTTCCCAAGCCGGATCGGTGTTAACCTTGTAGGCACACCAATATCTCAAGGAGGCTGCGAGGATATCCATGAATGGTGTCCCTGGGGTGATCACATTATGATCCCATGTCTTCTTCTTTACCATAGCCTCAGCGTCCTCATGTACGACGCTTCCGTTTTGGGACTTAAGCATTTTCAGGAATTCTTCTTTATCCTCGTCTTTCTCCTTAGCTTCCTGCGCGGATCTGAAGCGCCGAGAGCGCTGCTGGTTCATCTTCGCCCTTGGCGCAACCCCATCTGGAATCACAAGATCAGCCCTTGCCTCTCTAAACAAACCAGTCTGGTGTAGAGATGTACCCCCCTTGGTAACGTGGAATATCAACAGATGAAGCAACGATCCGCAGGGGAGTATAAGGCTAGGCCAGACCACAGAGATCAACAGCACTTAACATACCAATGGCAATCAACAATAATTTTCTTGGCCGCACCATGTTCACCACACGATCAGTGTATTCGAATATAGCCAACATCATCTCTTCTTCAGTATCCGGAGCAGGGCGATCTTCAGGATGAGAACAAGGATGAACAATGCCGTTCATATCCTGAGGAGATTAGCCTGAATTCGTTTAATTTCACTGAGTACCTTACCAGGTAAAGATTGTCAAATTCCTCTCCATTAGGGTTCGGGTCAGTGATATCCACAGGTATTTTTTGACCGTCTATCTCTGTAGGCTGCTCTTCGACGACCGGCGAAACAATCTTTGGATACTTTTGCGATAGCCATCGGAAAAGTGCTGGGACACCCATGGCTGTTTGAGGACGCTCTGCGACCAAGCTTAAGCGTATCAAAAAGGGTTAGAAAGCAGGAGCAGTGTAGTCCTCAGTGCTCGGTGACAAGAGATGGACCAATGGTCGGGACAAAGCCACACGGTGTACAAGTCGAAAGCGTATGCAGTAGAGTCACAAATGCAACCAGTGCTGCGATAGGCGGAGCTTCAGTAAGCTGGAAAAGAACCCTTGGTAGCCGTGTTTACTGTCGCATGCATGATCTGAACCTAAGTGATGATATGGACCAAAAACGCAGAGAGATCATCTGAGTAGTTCTGAAGCGGATGCGCCCTGTTGAAGACTACGAGTAATCAGTTGTTTCACAGTCTTTGATGCTTTGAGGTTTGTAAAGTATTAGAAGCTAACTCCAAATATACGGCAAAATTACATGTTTCGGGATCTGATCGAACAGCTGCCACCGGCCCACCATGACTGCCACTGAACATCACACATCCGAGGAAGCAACTTTATGCGGCTTGAGGAGCTGATGTTACATGCTGAATCTATAATGTATCTGTGGATAATGTCGCGATTGCCTTGCATACGAAGGGACATACCATCAGCCTAACAATGTTCCGCATACTCGAATCTCAGGCCCCAGCAAAACAAAATGCAACATCTACAATTACCACACTCAGTGGGCGTTTGCATAGTGCTACTTTACTAGAGGACCGCCGTGCTGCCATTCTGGGCCTTAGAAGCTTCGCAAAAGTCTACCCAGCCTCGGTGGCTTCAGGGGCTCTTAGAGGCCTTATAAGTTGTCTCAACCAGGATGTTGAAGACGTGGATACAACCAAGGTCATACTGGAGACCCTGTTAATGCTTTTCAACCCCGATGAGTCAAGCGCAAGTAGCTCCCAGTGCAGAGTGTGATGCTTCCTAATAGCAAATAGCCCGAAGCTTCTGATGACATAGCATTGTGGCTAGCTGATGAGTTCACCCAAGTGAGTAGCTTTGAAGTGAGGCGTTGGTTTGTTTGCTGAGTTGACGGAGTAGCGGCAAGAAAATATAACAGTTCTCCTGGATCTACTGGATACTCATGATTTCTTTTCCCGGCTTTACTCCTTACAGTTGATTTCCGCAATATCGACTGCACGGCCGGAAAGAACGCAGGAATGTGTCTACACAGCTCCCCTCGGTGTATCAAGACTTGTCGCCGTACTAGAAGATAAAAGGGAAGCAGTACGTAGTGGTATGATCTAAAGTTACCCCCATGACCATGTCTGACGAGCCTAACTTTTCGCAGAGGGCCTTCTTCTGCTCACAGCTCTTACCCCATCCTCGCGAGACCTACAAAAGCTTGTAGCTTTCGAGAATGCCTTTGATCGCATATTTGGCATCATCGACGCAGAAGGATCTCTCACACATGGCGGAATCGTTGTCCAAGATTGCCTGTCTTTGCTGGGTAACCTTCTCAGACTGAATGGCTCTAATCAGTCTTACTTTCGTGAAACCGGTTGGGTGAGGAAATTGGCAAACGTGTTAAGCCAAGCTATTCGAGAACAAAATTCACCAGACGGCATTGCTGACTGGGCGAGATCTCAGCGCGATAAGAATCTTTGGGGACTGCTCGCTGTCTTACGCCTTTTCTTGATCAACGGAAGTGTAGGAACGCAAGCAAATCAAATGGCATTCTGGCAAAGCGGGGTATTAAATCATGTTCTTGACATAGCTTTCCACAATTCAATAGACATAACCATTAGGGCTGAGGTGAGTTCCATCTCCTCCGGATGCAGATGAATCACCGCTTATGAAAGTCTGGAAGGCCTTGGCAACTTCGGCCGACCTTATTCGAGGAAACAGTGGCCTACAGGAGGGTTTCGCACAACTCGATGTTCTTTCTCCACATAGTGATGGCTTGTTCCAACGGATCAATGGTCATGCGAAGAGTAACGACTCTCCGCCCACAATGAACGTGATATCTGGCCTTCTTGATCTCTCACTCGCATCATCATTAACGCATGCTTTCGATCTTCGAATGTCTGCTTGCGAATGCATTAAGGCTTACCTATATAATCATATTCCCATACGCTTACATTTCTTACGGAGGGCAGTCGAGGGTCATAATTCTGATGAATTTGAAGCAGATAACATACTCACAATCCTCATTTCGGAACCAGAGTCTGGACGTGCAGTTGATCCCTACCGCCCATGGATCGCTGCTGTAATCCTGTACCATCTCCTATATGACAATGTTGATGCCAAGAACATTGCCATGAAGGTCGTAGAAGGAGACGCCGCGCAAGGGGAAGAGGTGGTCACTTGTATCCAAACAATTGCTGGGAATCTGGTTTCCAGCCAACAGAAGGGCGAGGATGAAAGAATCTCAACAGGTTACTTGATGGTCTTATGTGGATGGCTATATGAAGACCATAATGCAGTGAACGACTTTTTAGGCGAGGGAAGCAATGTGCAGAGCATCGCCCAGCTCATTACCCAAAGTAGTCATACCACAGCTCTTGTATCAGGACTCTGTGCTTTCCTCCTTGGTATCATCTACGAATTTTCAACCAAGGATTCTCCAATATCTCGGGCTACTCTACATCAGATTCTAACCACGCGTTTGGGTCGCGAACAATATATTGATAGGATCACCAAGTTACGGGAACACGCTGCGGTCCGTGATTTCGAGGTGTTACCCCAGAACCTCGGATCGACGCAATCTGGTGGTCTTCCTGAAGTCTATTTTGACAAGACTTTTGTGGATTTCTTGAAAGACAACTTCAGCCGCATCGTACGGGCTATCGACCGCGATCCTGGACTAGAGGTGCCCGTTGTTGCGAACGGTATCCAGAAAGGTGTCTCCAGAGAATTGGTGGATTCTCTGAAGGCTCAATTGGACGACCGGACCCAAACAATCCAGCAGCTCGAGTCCGAAATCTTGACCGTAGAGCGCAAGCTTGGGCAAGAGCAAGCGGATCACAGAAAAGCGAAAGAATCAGCAGTAATTGAGTTGAGTCGGATTAAGTCAATTAACGAGGGGCTGCAACGAAACCACGAAGAAGATACGCAGAGGACGATACGCGAGCATCAATCTGCGCAACTACGGAGTCAAGAAGCGCATGAGGCGACTGTGCAAGTGTTGCGCGGCGAAATGCAGAAATTCAAAGAAGAGAGCGAAGCCACTGCTACAAGAATTCGAGCACGCAATGATGCAGAGATCGCCGATCTCAAAGCTACAATACGAAAGGTAGAGAGTGAGCTAGACAAGACTACCAAGGACCATGTTCAAGATCTTCAGATTGCTCATGAGGAGTACACTACTAAGGTATCAGTTCTAGAGTCTCGATTGCAGCGCGCAGAGGATAAAGCGCGAGACGCCGAGGATAGGGCCACTCGGTTGCAAGGTGACTTTGATGCCAAAGAAGATGCTCGGAAGGTAGTGCAGACGGAGCTTGATGATCTATTTATGGTGCTTGGGGATCTTGAAGAGAAAAGGTCTAAGGATAAGGTATTTTCCTGGTATTTCCATACATGTCACTCGTTTACTAAAGTTGCTAGAAACGACTACGAGAACTCGGAGAAGAGGTATCGGATGCGGAGGAAGAAGTTGATGAGAAGGAAGACTCGGATTAAAGTTCATGATCTCTTAGCTTGAACCAAAATTGTTCTGACAGTTAATACCCAGTTAGTCAAGACGTAGACTCAGTACATAGGAAGTAGAAGTTGTAACGCCTTGTTGAGGAATAGGAGAGAATGTAGCTGAACCTCGTGAGTCAGTGATTTTGAATGTTCCTCTTAATGCTTCTTTGTAGATTGGAATGTCTGAGAGTCTATTGCACTACTACCGTTCTTCGATGGGTAGTTATGATAAGATAACGTGAATATAAAATGACTTTTTGGTGAGTCACGTATCGCTTGTGTTCAAAATTATGACAGCCAAAATTTACCGTAAGCTCACAACCTACAACTTCTTGGCCGGCAACCACCCGTCGCCATGTCCATCGACTTTCCCCAGGAAGAGCAGACGATATTGAAGCGGTGGAAAGAGATTGGGGCATTTGAGAGACAGGTCGAGCTGTCCAGAAATCGAAGACGCTATACCTTCTATGATGGGCCTCCGTTCGCAACAGGCCTACCCCATTATGGCCACCTTCTTTCCTCCACAATCAAAGATATTATTCCTAGATATTGGTCCATGAAGGGTTATTATGTGGAGAGGCGCTTCGGGTGGGACACGCATGGACTGCCAATCGAATATGAAATCGACAAGAAACAAGGTCTTTCTGGCAAAGACGCTGTGGCGAAGATGGGGATCGCCAACTACAATGCGGAGTGTAGGGCGATTGTCATGCGATTTGCTACGGAGTGGAGACAGACGATCGAACGTTTGGGGCGTTGGATTGATTTTGACAACGATTACAAGGCAAGGAAGCCCTAAGCCTACATCTGATTTTGCTTCTAACCCCAATACGTCGCAGACCATGAACCCCACATTCATGGAGTCTGTCTGGTGGGTCTTTAAGCAACTTTTTGAGAAGAATGTTGTATATAGAGGATACCGGGTCATGCCTTATTCAACAGCCCTTAATACTCCACTCAGCAACTTTGAAGCTCAGCAGAACTATAAGGATGTCCAGGACCCTGCCGTGGTCGTTACGTTTCCCTTACTTAGCGACCCTCGGACCTGTCTTCTTGCTTGGACTACGACACCTTGGACATTACCATCTCACACAAGTCTGGCTGCGAACCCCGAATTTGAGTACGTCAAAATACACGATGAACTCTCGGGCAAGAACTATATTCTTCTAGAATCTCTCCTAAAGACACTCTACAAAGACCCAAAGAAGGCGAAATACAAAGTCATGGCCCGTGTTATGGGCAAGGACATGCTTGGCTGGCGATATGAGCCCCTGTTTGACTACTTCTATGAAGAGTTCAAGGACGTTGGCTTCCGAGTACTCAATGCGCAATATGTGACTGCAGATAGTGGTGTTGGCATAGTACATCAATCTCCCGCGTTCGGCGAAGAGGATTACAAAGTCGCCTTTGAGGCAGGGGTTATCAATGACAAACGACTGCCACCAAACCCGGTAGACGAGAGGGGTAACTTCACAGCAGAAGTCAAGGATTTTGCGGGTCAACATGTCAAGGCTGCCGACAAAGCTATTATCAAGCACCTGAAAGGAACCGGCCGTCTCATTGTAGATAGTCAGATCACTCACAGTTATCCATTCTGTTGGCGGTCAGACACTCCACTAATCTATAAAGCTGTGCCTGCCTGGTTTGTGAAGATCCCTCAGATCATCCCGGATATGCTCAATGGTATTGAGGGGTCACATTGGGTGCCAAATTTCGTCAAAGAGAAGCGATTTGGAAGCTGGGTTGCAAATGCCAGAGATTGGAACGTGTCAAGAAATCGATATTGGGGTACTCCTATGCCGTTGTGGGCAAGTGAGGACTACAAAGAGATTGTCTGTGTTGGTAGCATAGAGGAGCTCAAGAAGCTGAGTGGTTTCGAAGGCGAAATTACCGACATTCATCGAGACAAGGTTGATAATATCACAATACCGAGTAAGCAAGGCAAGGGCGATCTCCGGCGTATCGAGGAAGTATTTGACTGTTGGTTCGAATCTGGAAGTATGCCGTATGCTTCATCACATTATCCATTTGAGCACGCAGAGGATTTCAGATCTAAATTTCCTGCGGATTTCATCGCAGAAGGTTTGGATCAGACCCGAGGATGGTTTTACACTCTGACTGTATTGGGCACACATCTCTTCGGTCGGTTGCCCTTCAAGAACTGTATTGTCAATGGCATTGTACTGGCAGAAGACGGGAAAAAGATGTCGAAGCGATTAAAGAATTATCCTGATCCGTCACTAATTATCGATAAGTACGGCTCGGATGCTCTCCGGTTGTATCTTATCAACTCCCCTGTCGTTCGCGCGGAAACTCTTCGTTTCAAAGAATCTGGTGTGAAGGAGATCGTATCGAAGGTCTTTCTACCCCTTTGGAATTGTTACAAATTTTTCCAGGACCAGGTACTCTTGTTAAGAAAGGTCGAAAACGTCGATTTTATGTTCGACCCTCAAGCAGAATCAAGTAATGAGAACGTTATGGACAAGTGGATTTTGGCAAGCTGTCAAAGCTTGCTCAAGTTTGTAAACAAAGAGATGGCAGCGTACCGGCTGTACACCGTGGTGCCAAAGTTACTTGGCTTACTCGACAACACCTCAAATTGGTATATTCGATTTAATCGACGGCGTCTGAAGGGTGAAATCAGCATTGAGGATACGAAACATGCGCTGAACACTCTCTTCGAAGTACTTTATACATTGACGCGCGGGCTTGCACCATTTACACCGTTCATCACCGATAACATCTACCAACGCCTTTTACCTCATATACCCAGATCCTTGCAAGGTGAGGATTCTAGAAGCGTGCATTTTCTTCAATACCCAGAAGTCAGGGAGGAGCTTTTTGACGAAAATGTGGAGAGGCGCGTCGGACGAATGCAAAGGGTCATAGAGCTTGGACGCGTTTCTCGAGAACGTAGGGCTATTGGTCTGAAGCAGCCATTGAAGAATCTGATTGTCATACACCCAACTGAGTCATATCTTGAAGATATACGGTCACTGGAGGGAGAGATTTGCAAAGAGCTTAATATCCACGAGCTTGTTTTATCTTCAGATGAGGCGAAATACAACGTCCAGTACAGCGTGGATGCTGATTGGCCGACACTTGGAAAGAAGCTAAGAGGTGCCGCTCAAAAGGTGAAGAAAGCACTGCCAGGCCTTACGAGTGCTGATGTTCGCCGCTTCGTGCTTGAAAAGAAAATTACCGTTGACGGCATCGAACTTGGAGAGGAAGATCTGATTGTGAAGAGAGGGTTGGCAGACAACGATTCTTCCAAAACCCTGGAAACTAACACGGACAACGATGTTCTTATCATCCTGGACGCCACCCTATATCCCGAGCTTGAACGTGAAGGAGTAGCTCGTGAGATTATCAACAGAGTGCAGCAGCTTCGAAAGAAAGCAAAGCTTGCCGCAACAGACGATGTGAAGATGGAGTACAAGGTCCTTGGCGATCCCCAAAAGATTGGAATCGAGGAAGTCTTCTCAAGCCATGGCAAGACATTCGAGAAAGCGTTACGGCGGCCACTGGACAAACATGTAGTGACTGCCTTCGAAGGCAAAATTCCCAACGGCGATGTTGATGTCGTCATTCTTGAAGAGGAACAGGAAGTGCAGAAAGCAACGTTTCTGCTTCGCTTAGTGAAGCTGTAGAGAGACTTCGACATATGCGAATACGAAGAAATGTAGAACTCTCAAAGATTCGATAGCGATAGATGTAGAAATTAGGCCAGCGCCGTTCGGATAGCTTGATAGTCGGAAATGTCTATGTAATGCAATATACTATTGTATATCTAGCCCAAAGCCTCGCTACCTGCTCACGAATAGTTGAGCCTTCACTTTCGCTTGGAAGCTGCCTAGATAGATGTTAGATAGACATTCTCACTCATCGTCTTGCACACTACTCACAAGGTAACAGTCTTTCAGCCTGAGGAATTCTGTAAGGCACTTGTCTTTATAAACGGCATTGTAATCCGCTACAATGCATCTCCCATAAACAGAGGCCTATATCTCTTCAACACATTACTCTTCTCCAAGGATGAGCGAATCTACCTCGGCGGAGCACTTAGCCACGGCTTCGGCAAGTTTTTCGATAGGCCTGGTCCTGGTTGGCATGCTGGAATGCGCTTTCGGGTTCTCCTCAACAAACGAGCATGTCTTTATGAAATTATGTGCCTTCTTTTCATCGAGACTCGGATTGAAGATCGATACAATCATACAAGTGTCGATTTTGTCAACATTACAATAACACGCCAATCCCGATTCAGACAAGCTGCCAGTACCTAGCCTACTGACGAACCTTGAGACGCGAAGAAGCGAGGCCTTTGTTTAGAACAACAACTCTCCCAGCATGCCAGTCGCATTTAACGAAGTACTTACTCAATATCATGCTTTGCATCGCTGCTTGCTTCTATTCCATAGCTGTATTTAACTATTGTGACCCATCTTCATGCCTCGAAAAACGACGCGTGGTAGGCGCCGGATCTGTCGATGCCTCCAGCGTCCCCACCATCTGACGAATACAACAGCCTCGAAGACTACCCCGAACTCTCCAACGAAGGCGCGTTGAATCGATAGCGTTCTTTGCTGCATTGACTAACAGCTAATGCAGATGTCGCAATCCTCCACCAGATCATTACCAGCGCTGAGCAGCACTCGGATGTTGAGAAGAAGCCTTTTCGCGCTATATTCGCGGCGTATGACACAGTCCTCGCGCAAAACGGATTGGATCCAGATCGTGACCAATCATATTTGCGCTTCTTGCTTAGACTGGGCAATAAGAAGGACCCTGGTCTCTCTTTGTACGAAAGCTTCGAATTGCTGCTTGGGGAGCTGGGGATTCAGATTGAGTTCGACCCTGAAGAAGATGGAATTCAGGACGTTACGAGAGACTTCGGTGGCGACAACGGGCTTGGACTTGACGACACTGCAATATCTAGACCAGGGAACGGCTTCCGCAGGATATCAAGACGCGCATCTTTCAATTCGATGTATGATGTCGAGGATGAGAGTGTCAGAGCAAGCCGACCACGGCCGATGTCGCGGGCCTCTACGTCACGCATTCAGCACAGCCAGAGCCCAGTGCATAAATTGCGCTCATCGAGCCGAGCAACGACGCGGGCGACTGAGAGGATCGCTTCCCAACCTTCAGAGCTACGGTCTAGCGCTATACAACAATATAGAGGCAGGTTGACAGCGCAAGAATTCGCTGATAGTACCCAATATAATACAAAAAGACACGCATCTGCATCTGAGATCCCGCATCATCATGCAAGAAATCGAGCATCTTCCAACCACGTTCTCAGTAGTCGAATTGCGAAGCCCCAAACGTTCGTTTCGCAAGCGTTATCGTTGACAGAGGACAGCCTTGGAGATGATGCACAAGCATCCAACCTCGCCCATGAGACGAGATCTTCGGAAGCGGCGGCTGAACGTGAGATTTTCAATCGCCCGTCAAGGACTCAGTTGTTACGGGACGCAGATACATTTCAACATTACCGAATCCGTTCCATTGCCCGTAAATGGTTCGCTGCAGCAGTGCAAGCTAGCCATGATCATAAGCTGTTAAATGAAAAGGCTTTCACTCATGATGCAGGACGTTTAATGCGTGAGTCCCTAGAACATTGGCAACAACGACTCTGTTGGAAGAGACATGCCGCCGAAACTGAACGATTCTTCAACCGCTTGGAGCTAAGAGCAGGCAAAGCTCGAGATCTGTATCTGCTTTCTAGAGCTTTCACACATTGGGCAGAGTGTGCTTATGACGTGGCAATCCATACATCTACTGCTCGACGACATATACTGAGGTTGAAATATTTCAATGCATGGCTTGAAACCACAGCTGTGAATGCGCTCAAAGCTCGTCGTTTACGTCTGCAGAAATTCTTTGGTGTTTGGCAACAGCGCTGCGTCCGAGCAGTGACTGATGAGACCAGAGCGATCGCATTGTACAAAGAGGACCTTTACAAGCTTGGGTATTGGCGCTGGTTTTGGACATTTTGTGGACGACGGGCTCCGGAATGGAGGGCAAGAAAATTGAAGAATAAGTCTTTTTTAACATGGGTATCATCTTTAAGGCAGAATTTGCAGCGAAACTACCAGGTTGCGGTTGTCTTCAACGAAAGGATCGCACGGCGAATCCTTATACAATGGCTTGCAAAAACTTGCATCATCCTCTCCCAAACACGGGATGCGGCTCAGTTCAATCATCAAAAGACAGATGCCCGTCTGCTATGGGGGTGGAGGTTGAAAACCCACCATGCGCCTCTTGTTCGGCGAGTTGCGAATATGGTAGACTGGAGGGTGGCAGGCACAACATTTGCCATCTTTGTTTCACGGTACAGAGTCGAAAGGCAGGCGGAAGATATCAATCGACTAAGATTGGTAAGGAACGCCTGGACTCAATGGAATGATCGCCTGCGCTGGCAAACCTTGGCTCGTCAAATCGACGATAGAGTTGTTGTTAAGGCCCTCTATAAATGGGTACTTGCAGAACGGTACAATCTGTTATGCAGGCTCTACAACGAGAGGCTCATGCTGAGGCACCTGTCAACACTGATGAACGTTTCATACAAGATACAAGCGGAGCGTAATAACAGCCTTCGAGCTCTTGAAGACAAAAGAGACAGGAGATGTTTGCGCTCTAATATTGGCCGTTGGCTTCAGCGATTAGCAGCACATCGTCAGGACAAGGAGGTCGCGTTCCAATTCCATGCCCCTCGCATCGTCCAAGAGAATATACATAGATGGATTCTCAAATCAACTCACCTGAGAAAACTGAATGGCTGGGCAAGAGATGCCGGATTTTACTTCGTTGCCACAAGGATCTTGAAACGCTGGCGAGCTGCAGTAATCGAGTCAAAGCGCCGAAAACGCCGCGATGCCTATATCCAGATCAGGCGAAAGTCCAAGATGCAGCTTGCTACAAGGTATCTAACTCACTGGCGAGGCCGCACGGCCCGATTTCTGGAAATGCAAGAAACGGCACAACAGATAAGTCAAGATCGCCTCCTACGATTTGGGGTTAATTCATTCGACAAATGGCACGCCCATCTTACCCAAATTTCGAATTGGAGCTACCAAGCCGAAGACCATTACGCGCTAGTCCGAACCTCTCACCACCTTCACCTCTGGCGCCACCGACTCCGAACCCAACTGAATTCCGAGGAAATCGCCCGCTTGTTCTTCGAACCACATCTCTCTCTGCTGGCCTCTAGCTGCCTTCGCAGATGCAGTCTCCGCATGATCGAATACAAAGCTCTTGTGTCGAAAGCGGTATCCTTCCAGAGGACTTACGATAAGCGCCATTTACGCCGCCATGTCCGGCAATGGCACGAGAAGACCGCTACAAGGCGCAACCTTCAATCTTCCCCGGAACGAACGACTGCTTCATCCAAAGCAAGGCGCCTTGCACTGCAAGCTGAAGCAGACGCAGGCGACGAGGGACTTACGACTCGCGCGGAAGAATGGACGGCGCTAGACCTGAGCGAATGGATACCGGCGTTAGATGCGCAGAATAGCACTACGCCGCTACCTGGCTATCTCAGCACGCCGTCTAAGAGAGCCACGAGGGCAAGAGCTCTCGTGAGGGCTTCGACTACGCCGGCTGGGACGCCATTTAGACGCCGACTGGGGGCTCAGGTAGCTATCGAGCCAAGGACGGAACCGAGCACCGGACGAAGAGCGGCGTTTGGGAGAAGCATGGCAGGGGCTCGGTTAGGGAGGAGTGTATTCGGGGCTATCTTGGAGGATGAGTCGCCGAGAACGCCAGGTGGGCCATCTTAAGGAACGCAACAGGGAAGCGCGAACGGAGTTAGGGAGTCTCGGGGCATTGGATATCCTATTGGGAGTATGTTGGTACATGATACTGCACCATTATGACGTTAATGAGACATTGATGGTTTCGTCGCCGCCAAGCAGTTCGGCGTCAGCCCGGAGGAATGAGATTATATAATTCTAGTCTTTTATAGTACAATAAGACTAATCACTATTGTTAATGAGATATCCAGAATTCCGCTTGCAAAGGGCTCTGATAGACTTTCTCGATAGGGCAAGGCACTAGAAGTCATGCGTAGAAATAGAGTCGCGGCCGAGATCACGCGCTTATCAAGTGTAAGTCTAGGGAATTTAAGATACCTTATGTAAGGGTTCATCAATATTAGCAGTCTCATTCCTTCGCGGAGTCGCTGAAATCACTGTTTCGTCCTTCTGACCGGACAACTCTATACCATGAGGATCTTTGATGAGCAGTGCGCCAACAACACTGCAGCTCTGATACGTAATCGCTTCCATGCGATTGGTCTTACCAGGCAAGCCACAGGCGAAGCTGCAAGCTGTCTGCACTGCACAATGGGAGAGCCAGCGCCTGGTGGTGAGAAAACCCAATTCCTTGGCAGTTCTGGACGGTGGTTGACTTCGTTCTTCTGAAGGTTTACATATCTGGCAATGCCTTGGTTATCCTAGGCGGCCCGCACGATCTCATTCAAACGATCTATCATGATAATGCGGGTGCACTTGACGCGGTGGCTATCGATGAAGTTTCCGGGAAAATAGGAACTTGCACTAATGAAGAATTATACATATACAGGCCTTACGGGAGGATAGAGGGTGCGCTGAAGGTAGCTACAAGTACACGTACTATAAGCCAAGATCCTGATGGTGCCTATAGTGGTCCCTCCAGTGCACACTACCGATCACAGAGGAAGAAAGCGGCACGTTTACACTATCATGGGGATCGGGAGAAGAGTTGTTGGTAGGGTCTTCTTCGCTGAGACTCTTTCAAACAATAGATGAAGGGGCTATGATATGGAACCGTAAACTTTCCAAGCCTGTCAAAATCGCAAGCTTCTCACATGACGCCAGCCTTGTTGCTTCGACGGGTGCTTACGATCGACTGATCAAACTCTGGAGAAGGCAGTCTTTTGGGTCCGACGATACTCGCTTCGACTTCACCTACCTTCCGCACCCCACCGCAGTGACCGGCATACACTGGCGAAGGTCTCACGAACACGAGCAAACACTCGACAACGTGTTGTTCTCGATATGTGCTGATAGCAAGGTTAGGATATGGGCTGCTACGGATCCGCACGGGCTACAGGTACTCCAACTTTGGGCGGAAATAGATATGCAAGAATCCATACAGCCCCGGCAGATCGATCTTGCAAATCAGTCTAAAGACCGTTATGCGTTTATCGTCGATAGTCGCGACTTTGCGTCTGCGACTCAGCGAGCGGTCGAGGATGGGGCAGACAGAGTCGGGAAAGATTATCACGCCTTAGAACATATTGTAGAAATTGGAAGAAGGAGTCCAGAGGTTTGCGTGGTGCTAGACGGAAATGGTCACATGTCTGCTTGGGGTTTAGAGAGTATTGGTTGTAAAGTAAGGAAAAGAACGAAAATTTTCAACATTACGCATATCGAGAACTTAAAGCTCTCGTTCTCGCAAGATGCCTCTGGAAAAGAGAGCGCTGTACGATTCCTCAACTTTTGCAGTGGTGAGCGCGGCTCGGCTTTCACTTTGTTGGCGCACCACTTCGATGGGAGGATTGAATGGCTTCAAGGTCGAATTGACGAGCTACTTGATCCTTCACCTCGCCAAGACCGCCTCCATATAGAAGCGCTATGGACGGGACACGATGGTCCTGTTAAGAAGATCGTACGGAGCGTCAGCGGCAAGGCTCTCATATCCCGCACCAACGACAATGAGGGATTGGTCTGGAAGCAGAAGGACGATAGAAGTGGAATGGCTTTAGCCCGTTCAAGCTCGCTTGGCTGCTCCAAGCATATTCACCGGACATGGTTGCTCGGCGAAGGTGACTTTGTCATTCTTTTGCATCATCATAGCATAACACTCTGGGATGCAAGATTGCCCGTCGCTCATCAAGCTGCATCGTGTGACTTTGAGGTGGAAGGCAGACCACTATGCCTTGTTCAGCTACTGGAGCCAGCTTGGGGATCTCGAGTGATCCACTTGGCTACTATTACATCATGCATGAAAGGTATCGTCTGGGAAGTTCACTTACCGCCACAATCAGAGCAAACGGACCGTTCAGGGCTTTCCTCTGATACGCACATGAAAGAATTTTGCTCTTTCGATTTAGGACGTGAAGACAATCTTGCGTTTGTGCTGCCTGTGGACCCGGCTGGCTCTGCTATGTTTACCTCAAACTTTCTTGATGTTTTTGCTAAGGACATAGCCATATCTTATACTAACAGTGGCGTGTTATGTACGTGGACCGCAAGGCTGGACTTGGAAAAGCCTTCAGTCGACTGGCTCGTCACATCAAAAGTCGAGACCGGCGTCGACGCCCCGTTTCTTGCAAGCGGTAGTTCGATTAAGAAGACTGCAGTTATAGATTCTGCTAAGACGGGCCTGACTATCTGGGATAACAGAAGTGGAGAAGTAGAACATAACGTTCAGTACGGAAGCCTCGACGTGGTTCAGGACTTGGATTGGTCGTCAACCCCAGACGAGCAATCGATTCTTGCTGTCGGCTTCCCCCACAAAGTTGTAATTTTATCACAAATGCGGTACGACTACCTCACTGCAGGCCCTGCATGGGCTGCCATCAGAGAAGTCTACATTAGAGAAGTAACGCCACATCCTATAGGAGATAGTACCTGGCTTGGAAGTGGTAATCTGGTTATTGGTGCTGGGAATCAGCTCTTCACGTACGATAAGGATGTAACGATCTCGGATGACGTCGTTCGAGATCTCATAATACCCGAACATCTAAACCATGCTTGGGATATCTTCCACCTTGTTACTTTTTTAAATGGCCCCTTACCAATCTTTCATCCACAGTTCCTCGCCCAGTGTATCCTAGCTGGCAAGCATGCCCAGGTGCAGAAGATCATCGTTGGCTTGCACAAAGCGCTCAGGTTCTTCGCTCCGGGAGATGAGCTTGACACATTGCTGTCATTGCCTGTGGACGATTTTTACATTGAGCAGGAGGTATGGATCACTCTCCTTCCAATTGCCTGACACTGACCCAGACAGATCTTCTCTTATGCCGCGAAGAAAGAAATGCGATCATCTTATGCTGAGTTTACAGATGATGACGAGCCTGATACTGTGTCCGAAGACTTGGCTGCAACCCTCAACGAGAACTTGGCTAAACTGTCTGTTCCACACCTATCCCAACAAGATCAGGTCCACCTAAGTGATATCATTGAGTGCGTAGCGACAGCTGAAAGGTATCGACGGTCCATGGATGACAACGCAATGCGCTACCTAGTCTTCTTTCGACAGCACATGCTTAGGAAACAAGATTCTGTCAGCCGTGTTGGTATCACCTGGAGAGAAATTGTTTGGGCGTTCCACAGTGGTAGTCAGGACATTCTTGTGGACTTGGTCTCTAAGCAATTTCAAGGTAAAATGCTATGGGAGCAGGCGAGAGAGAGTGGCATGTTCATGTGGATGACTGATCTCACTGCGTTAAGAGCGCAATTCGAGGCTATAGCGCGCAACGAATATACCAAGACCTTCGAAAAGAACCCTATCGATTGCAGCCTCTACTATTTAGCCCTTAAGAAGAAGAATGTTCTGATCGGGCTTTGGCGAATGGCATCCTGGAACAGAGAGCAGTCTTCAACGCAGAAGCTTCTATCGAACAACTTCAAAGAACCGCGGTGGAAGACTGCAGCTCTGAAAAATGCCTATGCTCTTCTTGGCAAGCGCCGTTTTGAGTACGCTGCTGCATTCTTTCTACTGGCCGGAAATCTACAAGATGCGGTCAACGTTTGCGCTCACCAGATGCAGGACCTGCAACTTGCAATTGCGGTTGCACGTGTTCACGACGGCGACGATAGCTTGGTGCTTCGATCACTTCTCGAAGACAAGGTCCTACCGCAAGCAGCACTTGAAGGTAACCGATGGTTCGCGACGTGGGCTTTCTGGATGCTTGGCCGAAGAGATAAGGCTGTTCGTGTCTTGATATCTCCTGTCTACACCCTACTCGACTCACCCGGGACACCAAACCTACAAGCAAGATCTTACTTGTCAAGCGATCCGGCGTTGGTCGTACTCTACAAACAGCTGAGGGACAAATCCTTACAAACCCTAAAAGGCGCTTCCAAGATTTCACCACGCGCGGAATGGGAGTTTGTGATTCAAAATGCAAGGCTTTATGATCGTATGGGCTGCGACTTGCTCGCTCTGGACTTGGTACGCAACTGGGAATTTCTCATGCAGCTCAAAGAACCTCCGAAGACCCCAGACTCACCTCCCGATCCGCGAAAATTGCTTAGGCGGAGAAGCAGCCTGGTTGTCGATGATATGCCTGTTCCAAGGTCGCCTACTGAGGCGAAGACGAGACGAATGGGACAACCCCCACCACAGAAAGTATTCGAGGAGCCGGATGTGAATAGCTTGTTAGATAATTTTGGGTTCTAGGAAGCCAGAAAGCTTGCCTTGTAGGAGTACAAGTGCCTCTCTGGCTAGAGAACACTGGGTAATCGGTCTACTTTTCAGAGTTGTGTATTATTAGAGACCTCCTGTTCTATTGGAAGCGACTAATTGTGGAAGAGCAATCCTGATAGTCTTCGTTCATGCGATGCATCTACATTATCCTGCTTTGCAGGTGAAGGCAGGCTTTGGTTAGATTAGGGTTTTTGACCATCTCTCACCATCCTGTGACGCGCATCGCGTGACGTAGAACTACCGAGTTAAAATATGGCGCAATAACCTTATCGCCGAAGCCCGCATCTTCAACGACGACCGAGGGGACTTGGTATTTCTGGTTTCAATCCTTCTCCACCAGATTGTCGGAGGGAAAACGTGCCATGGCACCGGACAGAGGCTCACCAATACCTCATGCTGGCCAGCCTCTCAAGTACCAGGCTATTAATGCCCAGGACTCCGGCAACGTTCATGGCGTACCCGAGTCAGCCATTACCAACGACGACGAAAATACCACATACGCGCAAGAAGCTCGCCGCCGCAGCGATGCCCGCAAATTCCTCGCCGAGCAGGCCGACCAGGGCCAAAACTTCACCATCCGCGGTGTTTTGGTCGGTCTCGCTATCGGTGTCATTATTTGCTTCTCAAACACCTACTTCGGCCTGCAGACCGGATGGGTCAGTGGAATGGCTATGCCTGCCGCCCTAATCGGGTTCGCCTTCTTCAAGTCAATAGCGAGGTACATCGACTACCCGTTTACACCCGTGGAGAATGTGCTGGTTCAAACGGTTGCGGGAGCTGTGGGGACGATGCCCCTGGGCTGTGGGTTTGTGGGCGTTCTACCGGCGCTGAATTATTTGCTGGAGCCGGAAGAAAATGGGCCAATAAATTTGGGAACGGGCAAGCTGATCATCTGGTCGCTAGGAATATGCTTCTTTGGGGTGGTCTTTGCCGTGCCTTTGCGCAAAGAGGTTATAATACGAGAGAAGCTCAAGTTTCCAAGCGGGACGGCTACGGCGCTGATGATTGGTGTGCTACATGGAAATACGGATGACAAAGGGAATGTGGTGCATGCTAGTGGATTAGAGACGTTCAGAAGGAGAAGCCAGGATAGGCTGAGGTCGTCGAGTTTGGAGGGTGTACCTCCTGGCGTTGGGACTCAAGCTACGCCCACAACGTTCCCTGAAGAGGGTGAATCAAGTGAACAAGGCCTGGGCATAGATCATAGGAGCGATTGGAAAGCTAAGATACGGCTGTTGGTGATTGCTTTCGGTATATCTGCAGTATATGTATGTACGTATCTTGCAATGTGCGGTCATAGCACTGATACACCTAGACTCTTATATCTTATTTTATCCCCCAATTCCGAGATCTTCCCATTTTTGGATTACCTCTAGCTACCAACTGGCTATGGACACTCAATCCTTCACCGGCGTACGTCGGTCAAGGCATCATCATGGGCCCTGCAACAACCCTCCACATGCTTCTCGGAGCCATCGTGGGCTGGGGGATCCTCTCTCCGTTAGCGAAGAGTAAAGGCTGGGCTCCAGGATCTGTGAAAGAATGGTCTAATGGCAGCAAAGGCTGGATCGTTTGGGTCAGCTTGGCCATCATGCTTGCAGACTCCCTTGTCAGCTTGGGGTGGCTGACCATTCGGCCTATGGTCAATAAAGCCCCGCATTACTACAGAGAGATCAGAGACCACATTAGAAAGCGCAATATCACGGATATGTTCCGCAGCCGGGAATTGGGGAAAGGCGACTACACCGCTCTCAGCCCCTCAGGGCTCTCCACTCCCTTGACGCCGATCATCTCGAACTCCTCCCACCACAACTACTTCCCATCTTCTTCCCACTCACCCCAAGATAACAAAATCTCCCCCACCAACTCCGACGCCCCCGAACCCGACGCGCCCCCCCACCACCTCGTCCCCACCCGCCAGCTCGTCCCCCTCTTCATCGCCTCCCTAGCCCTCTGCATCGCCTCTGTCCGCATAGCCTTCGGCCCCCTAATCCCCTACCACGCCATCATCCTCGCCCTCCTTCTTTCCCTCCTCCTCTCCCTCATGGGCGTCCGCGCCCTCGGCGAAACGGACCTCAACCCCGTCAGTGGCATTAGCAAACTCACCCAGCTCTTCTTCGCCCTCGTCATCCCCGCCAGCAACAAAAACGCCATTGCTATCAACCTCATTGCGGGCGCCGTGTCTGAGTCCGGAGCCTTGCAGGCCGGCGATATGATGCAGGATCTCAAAACGGGACATCTGCTGGGCGCAGCGCCTAGGGCGCAATTTTGGGGCCAGATGATCGGCTCCTTTTTCGGCGCCATTGTGTCCGCTGGCGTCTACAAGCTCTATACCTCCGTCTACGAAGTCCCCGGTGGCATGTTTCAAGTCCCCACCGGCTACGTCTGGATCTTCACCGCGCGGCTCGTGACCGGCAAGGGCCTCCCAGCAATGGCATGGCAGTGGGCTCTCGGCGCCGGGCTACTCTTCTGCGGCCTCACAGCCCTGAGAATCAAGGGCAGGGGCAAGGGATGGGTGGATTGGGTGCCTGGCGGGATCGCGGTGGCGGTGGGCATGTACAACGTCCCGTCGTTTACGCTTGCGAGGGCGATTGGTGGGCTGGTCAACTGGTACTGGCGCATTTGGAGGAAGCGAGAGGATACGCCTGTTATCGTTTTGGCGAGCGGGCTTATTCTCGGTGAGGGCGTGGTAAGTATTATGAATTTGGGACTGGCCAGTTTGGGCGTCCCGCATCTGTGAGGGTAGAATTGATATGTGGTAGAGACAAATACATGGCCACAATATCTGTCGTGCCTTTTAGAATCTTTGTTCGGGAGGGCCTGAAGCGGGGAAAGCACTGTGCCCACCTACTACCATCGAGCTTCCCAAAACAAAGAAATCCACGGTTCCCAGCAGCCCTCGCCTTTCTCCCCGTCAACGAATCGAATTCTCAAAGGTGCCCCAAGGCGAGCCACCCCCGCCTCGAGCGCCTTGTTCGCCAAGGAGCACCGTCTCCCCATAACCCCATGGCTATCTTTCGACACGCGATAGTGGGGTGTTGTAGAGGATGGGGGACGGGATATGGGGGTTAGAGGGGTGGTGAGGGATGAGTGCTTTGAAAAATGGGGGGTTAGGGGATGGATTAGTCAGGGAGTGAAGGGGGTTTTCGCATGGGGTAGGACGTGCGGGATGTGGGATTGGGGGGGGGGGGAAGAAATGGGGTGGGATATACAGTAAGTGGACAACGACGTTGATATCTTTGAGGAGGGGGGGGGCTCACGATCTCGAGTTATCAAAATTTTTAATCTCACTGAACTCTATGAAACACTCCTCCCTCCCTTCCTCATCTTCCCCTTCTCAGTCCAACCCCTCCCTTCCTCACTCTCTCTATCCACCCCTTTCGCAACCCCCACCCTCTCAAATCTACCCCCCCCCCCCCCACCCTTATCTCTTCACCTCCCATCCCCCCCCTATCTAACCACCTCGTATACTTTTCTTCAAAATAATTAAAATTTACTTTGTTGGAAATACGAGGTCATATTGATATATTGGTTTGTTGCTGTTACATAGGAGGCTAAGGTATCTATGTACCTAGGAGGTTGGAAGGTTGGAAACTCTAACTAGCAGGCCCCAGCCCTACCAGCCCTAGAGTATGAAGCGGAGGTTACCAACTCCCCTATTTCCAACATACTTTTGTTTCACGGTACGGACGGTTAAGAGGGCGGTTGGGTGGAGTACGGGCGGGAGTGAAGGATGGTGAGGGGGGTTTTGGGACTAGGAGGGGCGGGGTTCAAGAAGTGGGAGGATGGAGGGGATGAAGGAAGGTTGAAGGATTGATGGATTGATATGCAATATTCAAAGTGGAGTGACAACACCAGGTCCTTTTGGCGGAGAACGTAATTCATATATACAGTTCGTGATGTCTTCATATGTATCAGCATCCTCAAACCATCCGCTTTCGATCCGTTTTTCGTTCCACATCCTCCCCTTCCAATCAAGGATTTCATGAGTATCAGCAACGAAGCGAAAGATTCCATATGTACAAACCCCATGCCTCCTAACCACCTTTCCACCCCGCGGCACCCTTAGTTGCTCCTGAAAAAAGCAATCGTATCCACAAAGCCATCGAGATTATCCGAGTACCTCGCCAACGCTACCCCATCCCTATCAATCATCTCAGTAGTGCCAATAGTATTCAAATTATACACATTCACATTGTTAGACCCATAGCCCTCGACGCTGAAAATGCGGAGCTGGCATGCCTCGCCGTTGCCCTGGTTCGAGCACGTAGTGCTGTAGTTGTTGAAGAACGAGTACAAGCCCGCGCCGTAGACGAGCACGCTCTGCGAGTTGATAACTCTGAGCCCCCAGCCGAGCAGGCAGTTGGGCGTCTTGCCCTGGCAGGAAGCGACAAAGTCGGGGTCGTTGTAAGCTTTGACGACGGGGAAGGGGGTTGCGGCATTGGGGTTTGGCTGATAATAGGCCGTTTCGGTTTGGATCTGACCCATGAAGAGATTGCGGGTATTGGCGAGCTGGTATTGGTAGAAGGTGTGGTGTTCGACGGCTGTGCCGACAAGCCAGATGTTGCCGGCCTCAGATTCTATGTACAGGCCTCGGCCGGCGTAGATGGTGATTTGGGTGTCGTTGGGGTCCTCAATGTCGTGGTCGGCGGTCCAGAGCCAGTTGTTCTCCATGTAGACGCCGCTGGCGCCCTGTGTGATGTGCATGGACATGAAAGCTGCGATACAGCTGGATTTGACTGGTGCTGGTGGTGTCGGTACGGTTGGGGTGGTGGGGCAGTCAGCGAGTTGGAGGTTGGAGCCGGCAAAGCCACCGATTCTGGTGTGAACGTCCCACAGTCCGGAAGGTGTTCCACCGGCAGCGAGGTTGAATTCGATCAAGATAGCTCCGGCCTGGGCACCTTGAGTGCCGACAATCATGTCCGACCATTCAATTGATCCACTATCACCTTCCTCGCCGATTTGGACGACTGGTTTCGGGTCGTTGATGTCGCTGAAATATTTCCCACTGGACATGATCACTGGGTACGTCTCACCAACAATCCTGGCGCCAGCTGGGATTCGCAGGGTTTTAGTAACCTTGTAAATACCCGCATCAAAGTAGACAATCTTTCCTCGCTTTGTAGCGTCCTTGACTGCTTTGTCGAGAGCCTTTGTATCGTCGGTATTACCATCGCCTAGGGCACCTGCGGAGCGAACACTGACGAAATCACTGACAACGTTCTGTTCATATTGGGGCTTGGAACGCTCATAGTATTTGTTACCTTGAAGCAGAGATCCTGGCCTGTTGTTGGGAGTGATGGGGCCTTCGAAGTTGGTCGGGCCGTTGGGAGTGTATGAGTGGCCTTGACCCCATGCGGCAATGGTTGACTGACCTGTGGTGCCTGCAAGGGCCATTGACTGATTGGGACCCTGAACCGCGACAGGGACGTTGTTGAGCTGAACGTTCTCAATAATTAAGCTTCCACCAGCAGGAGGCTGAGAAGTGGCGTCATGGTTCGTGGAGAAACCAACTTTGGTGTTGCTGATCGAGCTGTCGAGGAAGGTAACGGAGCCGACAGTCTGGGCGTCGTGGCCTCCATTACCCATGGAAACACCAGTAGTGCAATTGTTGATCGTAATTGATTTATAAGTCCAACCCCAATCCCAAATCTGGTTGATGGCCGTCACGCAGTTGGAGAATGACAAGTTCCGAACCGTAAACTGCTGGTTCCCAAACGCAACACCGTTCAATCCACCTTGGAAAGTGAGATCGTTCATGAAACCACCGGAACCTGCACGAGACATGTCAGATGACCAAAGCGGACTAGAATAGCTCGGATGAAGACTTACCGCTCTCGATGAAGATACCCTGGTGCTGCGTTCCTGCTGCGTCACTCATCTGGAACACACAGTTCTGCAAGCTCGTGGCTTGAGCCGTGGGCCAATGGATACCAGTAGCAGGCAGATTGGCGGGTACATCGGTCATATCGAAAATGAGGTTCCTAACCTGTCGATAGCTGTTCAAAATCACAGTCAGCTTCTTGTTCCGTCGACAATAATCCACTGAACCATTCTCCGGGTAAAGTGCTCAAGTACATACAATACATTAGTCGCACCATAGCCGAGGTTTCCAGTGGACTGATACGGGTTGCTGTCGATCAAACCGAGACCTTTGAAGTTGGGGGTGGCTCTGAGGATTGGAAGGCTGTTGGGATTCCCAATGATCTGAGTAAAGTAGTAGTCGATGATCGAGGACGAGATGATGTAAGTCCCAGCAGGGAAGTAGACAACGGCAGGCGTCGTAGTGGAAGATTGGCATTTCCCTGGAGCACATCTGTTTCCGCTGCTAATGGCATTGTTGATGGCTGCGGTATCGTCGGTGACACCATCGCCTGGAACACGGTCAGTATTCGGTTGGTTCTGGCGGCAGATACTCGGTGCTGGGCATACCTTTGGCACCAAAGTCCTTCACATTGCGAAAGACTTGGTAACTACCCGGGCTGGGATTAAACGGTGCAATGCCCTGATGTTTGATGTTTTCCATCCAGAAAGTGACACCGGCAGGCGGCTCAGGTCCATGCTTTGGTTTCTTGGGAACCTCATTGTTCGGGCCTTCGTATTTGACATATTGGTTGAATTTGCTCAGCATGTCTTGGACATCCTCTTGGACCTCGGGGGGTTCACGGCCATGCTGGGCAAGCGTCACCACCACCACGAGGGGCAAGAGGGAAAGGAGAGCAGTAAGACGACGCATACCGTAGGGAGTTGATGGCTTTGAGTAGAGGCAAGTAGAGACCAGAAGTACCTTAGAATGATGAGGAAAAGGGTTGATTAAATAGAAGAATACAGTATCCCTTGGGACTAGTCCTAGTAAGATCGGGGGACATGGTCTAAAGTACAGATGCTACCATGATATTAATGTTGCCAGTGTGACCTCAAGAGGCTGCATCCCATTCAGGCCAGCATCGACCCCGGCGTCCAATGGGGCATCCCACAACAGACCCCCCACAGAGGGGGCATTACCTATTGAGAGCGGCCAAAGCTCTTTAGTGCAACTGGTCACTGTTCGTCGGGGGCTCTCGGGGGTGGCACATGATGTAAGCAAGCTGCAGAGCAATTTCAAGTCCAAGCAGTTGACTCTACATCTAGCAGACAAGGTCCAGATGATCCAGACCGTCCAAGTGGAGCATTGGTCTTTTCCATTGTTATTATTGTTAAGGTAGTTGTAGAATTTGGAGAAGATGGTGGGAACCGAGAAAGGAAGGAGGAACCTTCAAGCTGCTTTCGATTCACATGGCTTGGCGTCATCGTGAAATGCGGGGTTGGTGGGAGATACATACATACCTTACTTACTCTACTCGAATTAAAGGTCCGGCAAGGCTTGACCGGTCAACCTCAAGGAGTCAGGTCTCTCTCTCCAGCTCGCAGTCCAGGGGGGGGCCCCTGTCACTGTCAGAACTCAACCATCACTCTGAACTGTCCTTATGGAGCCAAGGGTTCTCAGACGAGATCAAGATCAAGAATCAAACAACGGGATAACGTTCGAAAGTCCCCGTTAAGGTTACTGCACTATTTCGGATCATCAGGTACATAAGGTAAGGTAGGTACCTATGTAGGTACAGTACATATAAAACCACCATGTCTCGTTACTCTCGTATCGTACATCATAAAACACCCCGAATCACACATTCAGCCTCGGTAATCGCATGGCCTATTGTTCGACATACCCCACTCGATTGCTGCGGTTCGCTGAAATGTTCTAGCGCATAAACCACAGCTGTCTTCCCTTTTCGCCGCTGCCAGCCACATCCCACTTGACTTCAATCTCCAATTCGCGGCTGTTCTCACATCTCTTCTTGTATCCGATCTCTCCGCGAACGACTTGCCCCTTCTTCAGAGCCTCGGCCGGGCGCTTGCTATGGTCGATCAACAGCACTCCTTGGCGCCAATGCGTCTCGGGGCCTCCGGGTCCGGTCGTGAACGCCACTCCCTTACGCTCATGTCCTCCCCAGTTTTCGGCCTTGGCGTGTTCGGGCACACTCAGGTCTTCGTTGGGCAGGAAGTACGTGTCAAACCAGATGACGAATCCATCCAGCTCGTCGATGTCTTCCTTGAGAGTCATGGCGAAGTCTTTGCTCGTAAAGACGAGTTCCTCCTTCTGTGCGCTATGCAATGGAAGGCGTAGAAATGGCACAGACTCTGCGGCGAGAACTGAAGACTTGAGGTCGCGGATCAATACTTCATCGTAGATGTGAGCCATCATGCTGGTCATGTTGAATCCGTAAACCTCCCTCCAGAAAGTGACATGGTTCGCAATGTAGTCGGGGTCGGTGAACGGTGCTACATAGAGCACGGTATTAGATGGCACCATAAGCCCGGCGGGAGCGAGATAATGATCCCGCGCCCAGAGCACAGAGTCGAGCATGGCTTCGTAAAGCAGACAATAGCCCATCCATTCGGAGACGATGACATCAACCTGAAGAACAGGCAGAACAACCTCTTCAATCTTTCCGTGCAGGCATCTGTGACGTGTTAACTACGTCTCACTAAAAGATAATATCTACCAATGAAACTCACGTGATAACATCTCCCATTCCGTTCTCGTAGATATTCTCCCGGGCTTTGTTGATGATGTCCGAATTATCGACTGCAATCACTTTCGCGGCTCCCGCTCGAGCACAAAACATGGATAAGATACCAGTACCACAGCCAACATCCAAGACTACCTTGCCGTGAAACAGGTGCTTGTTGTCGTAGATGAAATCTCTGTAAGCGTCGGTTCGGACGGTGTCTTTCAACATGGTCTCATGTATGTCTTTACACGCTTAGCATAGAAAACCTCCAAGCCTTGCATCGACTTACCGTTGTAGGAGTACGAATTGAAGTAGTGGGAATCGTCGTCCTTAGGTGCGGATGCTCCGATGTATGACATTGAGTCCGCGCTTGAGGACAGGGTTGAACCCGTGTCACTCTTCCATTGCTTGTCTAATGCCTTGCTTACCATGTCTTTGTACTCCTCGAAGGCAGCTAGAGTCGATTGCAATTCCTCCTCAAGCTTAGCGACGCGCTCTGTGGCGCTACAATCATAGTCGCCCATCTTGTCTCCGTTCATAACTGAATCTTTACTGGCTTCAATGTCCCCGGTAACGTCTTCCAATGAATATAAAAGAGCGTCGTCTTCTAGGACTGGCTTCAAGTATTGGTCGTCGTTGAAAGTGGACTTGGAAGAAACATTCGGCGATTTGTTTCCATTTTGAACTTCGCGACGAACATAATTGACTAGCTTCATTGTCTCAAGAAAATCAAGATCTTCCACAACCGCTGATCAGCCTTCAATGCAGTGTACGCCAACAAGGTAGAGGAAGATATACATACTGAGCTCTTTCCGAATCTTTATAAGGTCAAACTGATGATTGTCCTTACAATGCTGCAGCATCGTCTGAACGTTATGGAACTTGTCTTCGCCAAATAGGCTGACTATCTTAATTTTCTCTACGTCAGGTTCCAAGTCCTCCCAACCCTCATCGTCCTCAAGGTCAAGGATGTCATGGCTCTCCGAGGAATTTGAGCTAGCTGGCGACATCTGAGAGAGTAGCAAGCCCGCTGGCGAGCTGCGAGCTTTGGTGAGAGAAGTACACTTGCCCACCAGCTGGTTGTTGTCAGGTGGGTTATGGTTATGGATAGCTTAACGTTCTTGTGAGACTGTTGGAGGATATAGCTTTCGGCGAGAATTGATCCGTGCCGACCTCGCTTCGACCCGATTGGACGCCTTACGGGCAGAGGCTTCCTCGTTGGTGCAATTATATACGTTCTCTTCTCCGAGTTCTGTCTTGGCTCATGACTTCTATATTGTGCATTGCCACTGAGATATAGGGTGTTAGCAGTCTAAAGATGTTCTCTCACTCTAGAGGTTTTATCCCCCGACCGTACGGAAGCGTGTAAGCATACAGACAGCCATCTTTTACGGCACCACCGATCACTATATTCGACTCTTCAACGTATTGGGAGCATAGGTTCCCTCTGCCGAAATATAGCCAATGGCTTTCCTCTTTCGGAACAAGTCGAAAGCCGACCTGGCAAAGCCAACAAAAGAGCTACTCGCTCGGCTATGGCAACCTCCATTCTCACAAAAGGTGCGGCTATCAGCCCAGGTACCTTACGAAGGGTACTGACGCAGTCATAGACGGAGGATGAGCTGGCGAAGCTGCTTGCGCAGATGAAGCTAGTCCTACAAGGAACGCAAGGTGGTTCCCCATCCTCCGTCATGACACACCTACTAAACACTGCTTCGATAGAAACGGAAAGTAGCCCTGAGCAGGTCTCACAATTAGTCAACTCCATAATCCAAGAAGACCTCCTATACTCCCTCGCCCGCAGCATCTACCTCCTCCCCTTCGAATCCCGCAAAGATACCCAGACCATCTTTTCCTACGTCCTACGCTTCAAGCCCCCAAACGCTACCACTCCCGACCCTCCAGCCTTGTCCTACGTAATAAATCAACGGCCAGAAGTTATTGTTGAGTTATGTCGAGGTTACGAGCACAGGGAGAGTGCTATGCCATGTGGTGTTGTTTTAAGAGAGGCTCTCAAGCATGAATCCGTGGCTACAATTATTCTGCATGATCAGTCTCAAGGGAATGAGAAAGCGGTGAGGGTAGATGAGATCGATGTGGAGGAGACGCAGTCGGGAGATGGAGTATTCTGGAAGTTTTTCCCTTGGATCGACGGCGGGGCCTTTGAAGTCAGCACGGACGCTTTCACCACGTTTAGAGTAAGTCGCATAATTTTTGTAGAAACATAAGGTGCTAACCAGCATCAGGAAATCCTGATGCGCCACAAGCAACTCGTCTCCCAATACCTCACTATAAACTTCAACCTCTTCTTCCACCGGTACAACACCACCCTCGTCAAGTCAAACTCGTACGTCACAAAGCGCCAATCAATCAAGCTCCTCGGAGAAATCCTCCTCGACCGCGCAAATTACAACGTCATGACCGAATACGTCGACCGTGGCGAGCACCTCAAGCTCTGCATGAACCTGCTCAAGGACGACCGTAAAATGGTCCAGTACGAAGGCTTCCATGTCTTCAAAGTCTTCGTTGCAAACCCCCATAAATCCCCCGCGGTGCAGAGGATCCTGGTCAATAACCGCGATCGGCTGCTGGCGTTTTTACCAAAGTTCCTCGAAGATCGCACCGACGACGACCAGTTTACGGATGAGAAGAGCTTCTTGATACGGCAGATTGAGACGATGGCGCCACCTCCTTCGGTTGCTGGTTGATTCTGTTGTGACAAACCTAGAGGTGATGGTTGCATATGGCAGGCGTTTGGGAACTGGGAGTTGTGGGGGTTAACGTCATTGGAGCTTTGGCATGGTCTTGCGTTTATAGCGTTTCAATGCGTTCGGTGTATCACAAACACCCCGAAGCTGGTCATGGCTGCCAGCATCATACTATTCCTGCCTAGAAAGCCACCCACCAGGTTCACCTTTCAATTTCCCCAAGAACGCAGTGTCTGGACCATTGCGTTAAGGGATAGTCCCGAGTGTCTCTAGAGTTACACTCGCGTGTGAATACTTTTTACGGTGCCATCACTTCCCGCAGCTGTAATCAATCCCCAGCAGTATGTAAAAACGTATGCCCTCATCAGCATAAAGTTGTGAATCTTTCATGGAGAGACACGATCACGACTTCAAAGGCCTATATCGCCTATGGCGCGAACTACTTCTACGGATCAAAGACCCAGGAGAGGCGGCAATGAAGACATGAAAAAGTATGAGGATTCAAATCTTCATGGTACTACTCAACCACTATTCGTTAATGCCCTACTATCCTCCTCTATACGTCATACCCGCCCCCCCCTTATCACACTATCATACCTAATATCCCTATTCCCAATAGCCGTCATAAAACTCATCATCTAACCCCATATACAAACCCCCCTAGCCAAATGCATCCAAACCCCCACCCCTTTTGCCCCATCCAACACCTTTCGAATCCTGAAAGACCCCCCTTTCCTATACCAATGCCCAGAGAATAACTCGCTATCGTATAACCCAGGCTGCTGCTGCTGCTGCTAGTTCATAAAGCCGTAATCATCGTAAACAATTATCCGTCCGGAAAATAAAAAACGCCAAGAGCTGCCGAGGCATCCAACGGCCAACCAACAGCTGGGGGGCCATAAGGAATTCCCAAATCCAACCCTTTCCAAAGGATGCCTGGGCCGTATCCATAAAACATGCAAAACTCGCTAACCATACTCCTTAGCAAGTTCGAAAACAAGATAACGGTGGATCGGGAACATCGCAGTCCACTAGGTTCGTAAGGCCGATTACTCCAACTCCTTGCTTTTGAGCCTGATGTCATCATCGCTCAAACAAGCCATCCAGAGACACCTCGTCAAAGCGCCCTCGACGGGCTGGAAGGTGTACTTGGCGCTGGCGTCAATCAGACGCAGGAGGCTTTTGACAATGGTCGCTGTTCTGCGGTGGCGCTCGAAATTGATGAGGGGTTCGCCCTCGCGGGTGCTGGCGATTTGCGAGGGCTTTTGTGAGTTGTAGGTCAAGTCGTGGATGTAGAGGGCTGGGGTGGATGTTAGTTCAAGGAAAACGTGGAGATGGAGATGGTAGTGTTCTTAGACTTACCGACAACAGGAATACAGCCTTCCTCTGAATTGGCCGTTTCCATTTCTTCCCGTAGATTATGGAAATTTCTGATAGGCGTGATCAGCGTTTCCAATTCATCAAGGACCTTCTTCTCCGCCGCAGGCACCAGTTCCCAAGTTTTGGTCAATCTTGAACAATCGGTTGAAGTTAGGGCTATCGTGAGCTGCAACAATGTAGCGTAGTTATGAACCTTCCTGGCGTATTTCGCGATGTGGATGTACTTCACAATGCAAAGGGCGCGCTCCTCGATGTTCTGTGTCAAGACAATCTGTGACAGAGCCCATTTGACTATGATGTTGAAGCGAGCAGTAACAAGCTCAATACCACTAGGTTCCTGAGTTCGAAGGTAGTCCACCCAATTCAGAGTTGATGGTGACGTGTGATGCCAGCGCATGTCAATCAGGTCTTGCCAGTTGATCTCATTCAAAGCATCCTTCTCGATGATCGTGAATTGTTCTGCAATTACCTCGGAGCTGAATGCTAGAACGAACGGAAGATGCCTGTGGCTTGAGATGGTACTTGGTACAGTGTCCGATAGCTGTTGCGACGCTGGCGAGGTAGACTTCTTTCGCGCAATATCCATAGCGGGCTCCACGTATCTACTGACAGGTGATGGTTCAGGTGTCGGAGGTCTTCGCTGATCTTGGATCTGGCTCGCTTGCGCTGCAATCGCCCTTGCATGTTCCGTGGTCATAGGGGGCGAAGGCGGATGTGAAGGTGACGACCAATGCGTATTCCCTACATTCGAAGTTGGCACATTCTGTTGATATTCAGGTTGATTAGAATGGGCCGAGTGTCTACCAAACAGTTCGTCGCGGTCCCCGTCTTCCATGGACATTTCTGAAGAAAGATCGCTCAGGAACTCATCTTCATCGAGCAGAAATGAATCCGTCGTAGTTGGAACTGAGGATAGGTATCTGACTCTTCTAGAATTGTACGTCTCCTTGGATGGTGCGAAAGATTGTCGGGGTGAGGCTGGTTGGTAAGGCAGATGGCTCTCTCTTGGACTGAAGAGCGGGTCTGGCATCGTGACTTTGGATTGATCGGAACAAATTTCGGCTCTTTTCTTGGATTTGGTGCTGAGACCTCGCTCCAATAATGGCATAGAATTGTACGATTCCTCTGATTCGGCGTACAAGCTTAAGGCTGCAGTGTGCCTGTGACCGAGACCTTCATTCATTGCTTGCGAGATTTCCGCTTTATGAGCAGCTGGCGAAACTGTTACGGATGTGCCTGGGATATCGCTAGTGAGCTCATGATCAGGAATCAGGCTCTGGACTGTTTGTGACGCCTCAACAGGAGGCTCAGTTGCTGTTGCAACTTCAGTAGAGTCGGATACTTCGGACGGCTTCGTTCTTGCAGGGTCTGAATGGCTCCTCAGGTACTTGCCCTCAAGTTTTAGTAAAGTAGCCTCAATACCACCTTCATCATCATCTGGTATTCGGGCAAATTCTGCGACAGCGGCCTCGAAAGAGGGACGTAAAGCTGGGTGCGATGAAGTAGTACGCTCTGAAGATGGCGATTCTTCAGCTTTGCCAGGTGCTGTTTCTGACGGGACTGTTTGAGGCATGGGCGGTGCCTTGAAACTTGACGTATTCCTTGAAGCCTGAGTTCTATACAGCCCTGAACCATGCATAGACTCCGTATATGTAGTGATGGAACCCGTTGATCGAGGCCTCTGTACCGGCTCCATATCATGCACGTTCTCGTTAGCGCGGAGGTCGCCTCCGGGACGTCTCCGCAGCATCCTTGCGGGAGCCTTGTCACTCGACGTCCATGGAGATGACAGTGAGACCGTAGTTGGATCGAGACTTTGATCTACAGGGTTCCGGGTCATGCCGCTCTGGTACGATGCGTACTTTCGTAGTGACATTGTCCCTGAATTCGTGGATCGAGATCTTCCTAGGGGTATTCTTGTCTGACTTTCTTGATGGGACGATGGAGTAAGACCGGAACCCTGAGTGCTGTCGAAGCCTTGACGTTCCAAAACGGCGTCTGGAGCAGTCGGGCTGCTATAAGGCAAAGGTATGTAGCCATTTGGAATATCCTGACGTTGGCCTTCATGGTACTGTGTGGGTCGGAGAATTTCAGGTGCATGAGCTGCTGGTAGAGTGGGCGTCATAGAGCGTGGACCGGTGGTTTGTGCACGTTGTGACTCATATAACTGCTGATCTATTGAATACCCATTGGGGTTAGAAGGCATAGCAGGCAATGGTTGTACCGGACCGGTGTCGTCTACAATAAGAATTGACTTGCTCCCATTGGTGACCTCGCTACGGTTCCTGATGGCAGTAGTGGGTCGGACATTCTTTGGGGGTTGCCGAGCATCGTGTAAGTCTTGCACAACTTCAATACTTTGCGCCATCTCAGTACTGCTAGCTGCTTGTGAATAGTCCTTCGGCTCTTCCATCAAGGCACGCTTGAACTCTTCAGTGACATCTGCACAAAGAAGATCTATGCGCGAGTGTTTCTTCAAAGCCTCAATCTGGGCTCGGTCAAGCTTGCCGTCTTCCTGATATGTTACATTCGTAGGCAAACTCGAGTTCTTGCCCTCAAAAGGTCCACTGCATAGGCTCTGGTTAGACTGGTGGCCGGAACTCTGTTTGCTACTCAAAGCCCGGCGAATGCTTCCAAGTAGGTTTTTGACTCCGGGACTCAGGGGCTTGTTGTGGTAAGGGCTATCGCCGTCAACATCGCGTGCAAGCATGTTTGGTAAATCAAATGCTGACGTCGTAGGTGCGAAATCATGGATGTAAGGAGAGCCAGGGGGGATCACGCTCCCACGTATTAAACTACCCGAATATGGGAATGCCATCACCATCTGTTCCTTCGATCGATCTACCTGCGTTGTGGGCATTGACGTACGTTTGTCTCTTGCAGCATCAGAAAAGTTTCCGCTCCTCCTGTGGCTATGTTTCGGAGGGGGCCTCTCCTTTGGAAGTGCTGATGGAGCCGCTGGATAAATCCTACCTATGGACGTTGGTATTGGTACTGGATGAGCACCGACACTGCGATTGGGATGAGCCACAAACTTCCTGAGCCCTTTTGATGGTATTGTGCATGACAGGACTTGGATACTCTGTTCGCTGATCGGGGATGTAGGTAGACTATGAGATGTTGCGACAGACAATTGTCTGTCATGGCCTTTCGCCTTGTTTTCCTCTGCTTCCTGGACAGCATCGAACCAGTTGCTAAGTGCGGAAGCAGAACCCTCTGGCTCTAGAGTCGCTAAGACCTGGGGTGGAGTACCATCGTCTCCTCTGCCCCACAGCTGACTTGGATGAGTAAGTTGGCTATCGCGGCTCCCTGCGATGCCTCCGGGGCTGATATCTAGATCGTGGCGGCCGCTCACGTCCATGAAAGGATTGTCCCAATACAAGGCACAACGCCCGTTCCAACACTTTTTCAGATCCAGGATAAGCTTCAAGTCGCTTGGTCCGTGGACGGATCTTTCCCTAACTGTTCTTGACATGGCATTAAGGCGTTGGCAGAACTTTACCCGCAGGTCACGGTCGACAAAAAAATCATAAGGGAAGTAGTTGAGAATCCAATGTCTAAGAGCGGCAAAGGCACGAACTCTAATAACTCGGCCGTCGTCGTCAAACTTGTTTATTGCCCACTCGAATCGTGCCAGCAGATATGCCAGAAGATCATGCGTTGATAGGTACGCCCGAACGGTGAGGAAGAAGTCCGAAAGCAATTCATAATCGAGAAAGTTTCTTGACGTTATTTGGGCTATAATTCGTGCAGGGGAGCCAGCAATGACATCTTTCGTGCCTGGAGCGTACCGCACCACAGCAGGATCATCTAGGTTGGACGCCAGTGTATCAAAAATCGCGGGCACGATAGGTTCCTTGGATTGATGAAATGCCGGTGAAGAGGTCGCACACGGAGCAGTGGCATTTTCTACCATCGGGGCTACTTGAACCGAGTAAGGCTGTGGAGAAGCATGGGAGTGGCGGCGCGATAGCATTGCACGTGATTCCATGCCAGGTGGAATGGGAAACAGTTTGTCGTACTCTGGTCCTGAGAATGTTGATGACTGTGTATCTTCTGTTGCTGATGTCCTTGTGTAGACCGAACTGTGAAGGAACGCTGTTCCCCGAGCGCTAAATCTAGGAGTCCCGAGTCTGTAGTGCGGAATTGGAACCTCTAGGGTGGGTAATGGCACCTTCTCAGGACCTCCATCTGGCGAATCTGCGTGCGTAATCACAACCTTGAAGGCTCCAGGTCCTAGTTCCTGAGTACCGGCCTGGCTACTAGTTTCCGACAGTGAATGAGTGCGACTTTGTTGTACTGGTTGCCGTGACGTTGAGTTGGAGCGGTGCGATGCTGGATTTCCGCGCCGGGGGCGCGTTGGTGTTTTGGTACCCTGAGTATCTGACCATGCACTAGCACGCCACAGCTCATTCTCCGACCCAACAACATCCGAAGTCCTCACATTAGACATAGGAACAGGTGGTACCTGAGGGGTTTGGTGTGTCTGCCGCTCTATGGGTCTGGCAGCCAAGAATATCAGCTCCTCGTTCAGTCTGTCGCGACACATACTTTGTTTCTCCATTCGCGACGTAACAACCTGGGTCTTACCTGAGATATATCATCCCGTTGTTTCCAACATTCGCGACGGTGAACTGTCTCCCTTCTCTCGCACCTGAAGTTCCTTCGAGTACAACATCCTTAGCAGCCCTTCTCGTAGAGCGCTGTCGCAGAACTTCCGTGCTGTTCTTAACGTGGCGAAGAGAATTCTGACGGCCTCTACCCGATATCTTTTCCGAAGATTTCTTCTTCACAATGTTTGTCCGTTCCGTCTCGTGCTTTGGGTCTAATATGATGTCTTTGCGATGTACTTCCTCTCTTGGGTCTGCGACAAAATTGAGTTGTCGTCCACTTGTCTTTCGACTAATTGGGCTTGAAAGCTCATCGAGTCTGAAAGAAGGATTGGAGGTGCTCGGCTTCGATGACGCCGCGAGTAAAGCTTGAGTGTACGAGTATGTAGGCATGGTCGGAATAACGCAGACTAGAGCAGTCGCCACTATTTTCTTGCACGGTTCCCGTGTACTTGATCACCCTTCCTTTCCTCTTGTTTTTACACAGCGTTGTGAAGATACCCGTCATCGAGGTGCGACCGGGCTGAGCGTGGTGAAGTGGCTGCGGTCGCCGTTTGAAGCCGGGGTCGTTCGAGGGAGAAGCCCCGAGGGTATTTTCATGATTCCATATTCCGCCTCTGTGAAATTGGCGATACGGATGAGATGGGGAAACGACTCTTGGAGGCGGACAGTATCCGTGATCAGGACGTCGTAAGCGTTCAGAGTTGGACCTTAGGGTTGGACCGCAGGAGGAGGGAGGTGAGGGGGATTAGGGTGCGGCAGAGGGAATCTGGGCTAGGGAGGTAACGTGCGCCGAGACTACTACTACTCGCACTACGAGTACAGGGCAGTCTGACTGAGCAGGGGTAAGAACAGGCTATTGATCCAATTAAGTACAGTAAATAGAATACGCTACCACCCTGCCACCCTAGAATTAGACGAAGTCCCCGATGCCCGGAAAAGAAGAATGCTAAGGATGCACGGAGTACTCCGTGCTGCTGGAATTATTTCCGGGTTTTCGTCGCTGATATAGCTTCCAACATACCTGACCGCAAGAGATCCGTATCCCTCCCTACTTCTTGTCATAATGGTCCGCCTCGGAAGGCACGACTGCTTCGACCTTGTTCTCTGCTCTGAGTCGTCACCTCCTGTCCTGGCCAAGACAAGTAAGGCAGTCATCCCCGAGGTCACACACGAGGCCCTTTACTCCGTACTTTAAGTTACGAGCTTCTTCGCTAGCTACTACATACTAGGTATTCCGTACGCTATAAGGTTACAATTATAAATGCCGCAATAGAACGATTGATAATTGGGGGAACGACGGCGTTTTTCTTGGCTGATGGCGTTCTCTGGGACGCAAGATTGCGTCTCCATCCAGACTTAGGGCGACCCAAGAGTTTGGCCTGCAGGGCTTCTCGTCGATTACAATTTTTTGGATTCGCACTTTGGCTTCCCCCAAAGTGCCGGTGTGGCTGCGGATGATTTAGAAGCTCTTCCGGACGCGTACACGGTACGGCATCACCTGGGTGCCGGCTGGTGGGCCATCCTAAATTACACTCGATTACTGCCCTCGTCGGATCTCTTAGACTTGCCATGATTGACACTTGACAGAACGTGGCCAATCAACAACCCTTCGGACCCGAGAACGGTCAAGTCCGATATTATTACTACGGAGTTATTGTCGTCGAATCCGAGACATGGTATGAGGAATCTTATCTCACAGTCATCGCGAGATATTCCATTCATCCCCATACTTACTTGGTTGGGAGCCCACAATCATCAGGTCAAGTCTTCAGATAGGTCGTGATGTTACGGGATCAGAAATCCTACATTTCGGTTTCTCTTAGCTTTTACCGAAGAGTTGTTTATCGCACGGATTTTAATTATAGAGCTGAACAACTGAAATATATGAATGCCGTCTGACAGTCTTTAGACCCAATGAGCAATGCAGTTTGTCAAGAAGTGACATGAGTCACCGTTGAGTTCGATTTTGATGGTCTTCTGACGTCCTTATTCGTGCGCTCCTTCTTTATCAAATCCCAAGCGGTACATCGCAATGCGCAAAGTCATTGGTGGGACTCATACACCGGAGGATGAGAAGATTGATACTCCCACATTAATTCTTGTGGGGAGTGACGATAAGAGCGCGCAAGTTGAAGACGTGCAAGGAGATTCAGAGAAGAACCAGGCCGTAGATAACGAAACTGAGGATGACGAAGGGAGTGGGACATGGAGATGCGTTTGGGTGTCCCCAAAAGGTTGCGGAATGGGTGGGGCAGTTTCTGGGGGAGGTGCAACGAGGTGCTTCCACTTCCTGTGAGGAGAATCCTTTCAGCCATATGAAGACCGGTATATATTCATACAGTAGCAAATTGGACGCTGTATCTGCCTCCTGATTTCTTCTCCCAGCCAGGTCTGTTGTTCGCACTTGCCCTTGCCAGTAGTTTCCCAACTCTTATGTGCTCTGCTTCCTCACGCTCATCACGCTCCTTGCATAGCTTTCCCATCGATTCTTCATAATCTATGTAATGCCGCTTGCCGTGATCTTTGGACGTCGCTGCTTCGCGTCTGCTCGTATGATGATGGCGATGCAAACGATTTCTGCATCGGTCGCCACTATGGCTTCGTTGTCTATGCAGATGACGATGCCGATGCCGAGAGTTTGGCTCTTTGCTTGGATCCATGTGGTGGCTGTGGTACTTATCTATCGAAGTCGTATCTAGGCTGAAGCCATTCAAGGCATCCTCTTCATGTCTTCTCTTCCTCCTTCCGTTTTCCTGCTTCTCGAGGTTCACTGACTCCCGATCTCTCTCCTCTTTCCATCTGTTCCGCTCCCTCTCGACCTCTCTCAGACCAGCTACTCCCTTTTGTATAACGGCCAGCGGATCATCGGCTGCTATTCTTACCTTCTCCCTTTCCTTCCTTCTCGGATCGTCATTACCCCACACGTCCTTCGATGGAGGCACTTTCCCTTCCCCTTCTGCGCCCATAGAATGATACCATGGTTTCTGCCCCACCGCTTGCTTGAAGCCTGCTGCGTTCGAAAATCGCATCGTATACTGATCCTCCAATTCCTTTTTCTTCCTCGCGGATTCAGCTTCGGCCTCTGCATTCTTCGCCACGTTTTGCCTTGATCCTTCCATTGGAAAGAGATTGATGTGCCCCCTGCCATCGGTCAATGGCGCATCGCTGCTCTTGGGGGTCTTGAGCTGCAAATCGAGCTTGGCCGGTATGGCAGCACTTGCCTCTTGCGCATATCGTATGTCTCTCGCCGTATCATCCTCACCGGCAATTCTCTTCCTTTTGCGCTCACGCCTTGGCTCATCTTGATCATTTCTAAGAGCTTTCTCTTGCTCATCGGCTATGGATTGTAACGGTGGTTCATCCGCCCGTAAGCCTCGCAAGATCTGGATACGTCGTTCAGCATCGACTTCTTGCATGTGCTGCTCTTCAGCTTCCTCACGAGCCGCGGCGGCGGCTTCGTCGCGCTTGACTTTCTCGATGTTATCCGCATTGTAGACGTTCCAAGACTTCTTGCCCAGAAGATGTCTAGGAATCGGTCAGCTGGATATCTCTTGGTGAGGTGTAGGAATCGCTTACAAAGGCATTATGATAACCACAATGGGCGGTATGGGAATGCTGTCTTTCAAGCGAAGATGATTGTGCGATTCTATCTATCAGTTAGGTCTTCGATGATGGGAGGTAAAGTAGGCACTCGTGGCACGATAAGGCAACTATCTTATCAAAACCCCAACATCTACAAGCGCGGAAGCTATCCAAAAGAAGCTAGCTATGTCGGCAAACATGCCTTACCGTCTACCGACCACTGAGCCGAGGTACTTTAAAGGTCTAAGGCACGCTACAAATCAACCAATGCTCTCTTCCTTTCGTCTTTGTACTGATTGTGTCTATTGTATATATATCTTAGAGTTCCTAAACGGCTAGCAGGTTGGATATACGACAGCTTCAGGTCGGGATATCGTTTATCGTTCATCATGGCTCCTCTCTCAACCAACGTTGTGCCATTAAGTCTACTCTTACTTTCCGCAGCGGGTTTTTATTCGACATGGAGTCTCCTCATGAACAATGGTACAGTTGATCAAATGATACATATTCGAGATGTTGGACCTCGGTTGCTTCCTGGAACCCAGGAGCCTATAAAAACCTCGTACACTGGTATCGAGCTGGTCGACTCCCAATTGGGTGTGCTCGCCCTCTTCTTCTGGGAAATGGTTGATGGGTCTCGTCCGAATGCGTCTCTATTCTGCTTCTACTTCGGAGGTCAGCTCGCTGCAGGATGGAGTCTCTTAATACTTGAGGGTCTCAGGAATGGCAACCGTTGGAGAATCATCTCATTGTACGGATTAGTCTATTATCAGCATCTGTTATTCGAACGCTAATCGCATTAGTATCACATTTTGGGGCTTGGCCATGCAGAAACTCTCGTTCGCAGTAACTATGCCTATCTATATGGCAACTCATCTTATAACGTCGCCCACAATTTCCTCTCACAAATCGAGTGATTTCCTCTTTGATGTGTCGGAACTTGCTAGCATTCCACTTTCTATGCTCATTGGCTATATCGTTCCTGCAATCTTGCTCGGTTTGCCCTCTCCGTCAGTCCTCGGTTTTGATCTGAAACAAGCGTTCATGGCTATCTGGCAGGTCTTCCCGATCTGGGTTGGCTTGCTGCAACAAATCATACCTTCTGTGATGTCGAGATGTGGAATCACATCCAGGAATCTTACTCACCAGGGAGATGCCAAAATGCGGTGGATAAGTACAGCAAGAGTAGTGTACATGGTCCTCTTTTTCTTCGCTGGGGCTATTCACATATCGACTATTACCCTAATGGCGAGCTCGGAATTTTTTCCAGGGCTCTTTCAACCGGAGCACCCATTCGATGCCTTAAGGGTCTTCATGCCCATATCCGTATCTGCATCAACTAAAATGCCCTCTATCGGGTCAGGTGCATTGCAACTCTTCAGTATGACTTTTTTGTTGGCTCCGCCGCCTTTGTAATATGGACGTCAGCGCTGTTACTGAACATGCATCGCAACAAAACATCTCTTCGGCGATGCCTAACACAAGCCTTTGGATTTACTGTCCTGACAGCAGTTGCGGGACCTTTTGGATACGCCGTTGCGTGCATTTGGACTCGAGACGAACTGGTCTTTGCAAGGAGCACTGACGATAGAAAGGAGAAGTAAAAGGCGGCTCTTCTCCATTGGGACAAGGGGTATCTCACTCAATCGAACATAAAATAGAGATGTTTTACTAACAACTACCAATATTCTCTGATAGAGCCTACTGCGATATGCAAGTGGTTTGTAGCTTTTAATAGAGAAAGAAATGTGATGCAATAAGTCGAAAGAGATGTTAATATTCAGTAAACAAGAGCCAGCCGCTGTAAATAGCACAGACTGTTAAATTAAGTGGCAGTCATGTAATTGCTAGTAACCAAATATCTCATTCAAAATATTCAAACGGAGATGGTCTTAGGGGGGGTTCGAGAAAACATAATCATTGACTCGGGGTCAATTTTAGCAAGAAGCATACTTCAAAAATAAATAAGATAGGGAGCAAATGGAAGTTGGCTGTACTCTAGAATTTCATGGCTGACCAAATTACATAAAAAACATGCTAGGTTGTAATATTACCAGGGCACATGTCCTACCTTAGCAACGCCTTCCCCGGCATCAGCTCGCTTAGCTTTGACAGGCCCTGCAGGTTGAAGCTTTCATGCATCATTCAGTTTACGTTTTACATGTCCTCGTTATGAACCACCTGGATTACACTATCATACGTTAAACAGACTGCCTCTTAAGCTATGTAACTCTGCTGAATGCACTTTTAGGGATCTAAGATGTTCGGATCTCGCAACCCCAGACCGGCCCCTCCCCGCCAACCTTCTTCACAGTCACCTGCATCAGGGCCCTACAGTCGCATACCTCCGGGAGGACCGGATCGATACGGAGCTCCTCCACAATATGGTCGCCCCACACCCGGAAACGAGAGGCCTCCTTACGATGGACCACCGCAAGAGAAGCAGGAGTACCCTCGAGGCTATTCCGAACCCAGTCGTAGTGGTGGAGGGCCTCGACCAGGGGCAGCAGGGCAAACGTGGCAGCTAAGGCCTGCAAAGAGTCCAGGAAACCAATTTATCTTTGGGAATTTGTATAAATCCCTGGATAACGTCTCTGAAGGCGCGCGCAGTGACTGACGCTCTATCAGAGTCGCTGTCTCGCCCTTCGACTTTCCTCCTTCACGTGATGGATCGGACTTCTATATTTTGCTTAACGATTCCTACGTCCTCACTGCGAGGCCATTTGATGGCTTTCCCCCAGGGCAACTCAGTCTTTCAGATCCTCAGAGGACGTGGGCTTCTATAAGTCTTATGGACACTGTGCAAGTCCAGCTGTACGATCCCTTTCAAGAAGGCGGACACCGATATCTTGGGTCATTAGATGCAGAAGTCAGCTTCGCAGGGAGGAAGACGGCAGAAACTCCGTTCGACCAAGATGAGCTTGCACAACATTTTACTAGGGTACTATACTTGCACTATCCCTATGTTACTGCGACTAACATTCCACAGAATTTTGAAAACCAAATATTTGCTCCGAACCAAAGACTTATTATGGATTTCAAGAGTCTCCCCCTTCTCGTTGTTGTAAGGACCGTTCAGCTTGTGGACCTTTCCATGGACAAGTCCTCAGCAGGGGCTGAACCAACATCTTCAGACCCACGAGTACGTGGTATACTCACACGGCACTCCTTGATGAACTTCTTTAAGGACGCTAAGTCTGGAATAAATTTGAGGGCCTCGAATCGAAGACCAGCTGCAAATGCCATAATACAGCCCAACTTCAAATTCGAGGATATGGGCATCGGTGGTCTCGATAAAGAATTCAGTGCTATATTTCGAAGAGCGTTCGCTTCTCGTATCTTTCCCCCAGGATTGATCGAGAAGCTTGGCATCCAGCATGTCAAGGGTATACTATTGTTTGGTCCTCCAGGCACGGGAAAAACTTTGATAGCTAGAAGAATTGGAAAGATGCTGAACGCCCGGGAACCGAAGGTAATCAACGGACCTGAGGTACTGAATAAGTACGTTGGTCAATCAGAAGAAAATATTCGGAAACTCTTCGCGGATGCGGAGAAGGAGTACAAGGAGAAAGGGGACGAGAGCGGTCTTCACATTATTATCTTCGACGAGCTTGACGCTGTATGCAAACAGAGAGGGAGCGGAGCAGGAGGCGGAACTGGCGTAGGGGACAGTGTTGTCAACCAGCTTCTATCCAAACTTGATGGTGTCGATCAACTCAACAATATTCTACTCATAGGTATGACAAATCGAAAAGATATGATCGACGATGCCCTCTTACGACCTGGCCGGCTGGAGGTTCACATGGAGATTTCGTTGCCGGACGAAAATGGACGAATCCAAATATTGAATATTCACACAGCCAAAATGCGAGAAGCTGGGAACTTAGACCCGGATGTTAGTATCGAAGAACTTGCTCATACGACCAAGAACTTTAGCGGGGCTGAGATCAGCGGTCTGGTAAGATCAGCAACTTCGTTTGCCTTAAATCGACATGTCAAGGTTGGCACAGTCGCCGGAGTCGCCGACGATGTCGACAAAATTACAGTAAATCGTGACGACTTCGAGCACGCCTTTGACGATGTCAAACCCGCGTTCGGAGTCTCGGAAGACGAGATGCAACGCTGCCTACGTGGTGGAATTATCCATTTCTCCCCCTCCATCGACAACATTCTCAATGAGGCGAGTCTCATCGTCCAGCAGGTCCAGGAACCTGATTCAACACCCCTCTTCAGCGCTATAATGCACGGTCCCCCCGGAAGTGGGAAGACGGCGCTGGCCGCCAAGGTCGCGTTGGACAGCAACTACCCCTTTATCAAAATGATCAGTGCGGATAATATGATAGGGTTCAACGAGTCCATGAAGATTGAGCATATGCGCCGAATCTTTGATGACGCATACAAAAGCCCTCTGAGCGTTGTTCTCATTGACAATATCGAACGTATAGTCGAATGGGTGCCCATCGGCCCCAGATTTAGCAACGCCGTTCTGCAAGCCCTAATGGTTCTCCTAAAAAAGGAACCACCCAAAGGCAGAAGACTCCTCGTACTTGCCACAACCGGCGAGCGCTCCGTCCTGCAGCAACTCGATCTCTTCACCGCATTCGACTCCGACATCGCAGTACCGAACGTAAGCACACATACCGAGCTTTCCCATATCCTGAAGCATTCGGGGGGTTTTGAGGAACCGGAGCGTGCAATCAGGGAGCTGCAGGAGTTGACGAGGCGTGAAACTGTCGGGGTGGGGATCAAGAAAATTCTAATGGGTATAGAAACGGCGAAGCAGGACAGGGATAGGGAAGGTAGATTCGCGAATGTAATTGCGAGAGCAGTGGCGCAGATGGGATTTGGGGGGTAGAACGGATTCAAGATAGAGATATCGATATCTAAAGCATTCAGTATCAATTTCAACCAATCGACTTTTCCATAGGTCAATTTGGTAAATATGTTGCTATCGTAGATCGAGCTCAATACTTCAATCAAGTCGATGCCCGATAGTCTCTGGATTTTCTTTCGCGAGGGCCTTTCCACCATCACCTTTTACGTTCCTTACGCTCCTCCCCAAACTGTCCCCACCCCACCACCCCACCCCATCACCCCACAGCACCCCCTTTTCTCCCAGCTTCCAACCCAATTATGTCCGCCCCGGCTCCCACCTCCGCCTCCGCCTCCGCCTCCGCCTCCGCCGCCTCCTCTCCCCCCCAATCCCCCTCCCAAGATCTAGCTCAAACCATGGGCTTCAGCACCTTCGGCGCCGCTCCCAACCCGCCCAAGAGACGGAAATTACACCAGGATATCGAGGGCGGGGGCACGGGCGGGAATAGTATTCCTCTAGGAAGACGAAGGGAGGAGGGGGGTGCGGGGGTTGCTGGGAATGCGGGCGATGCGGGGGAGGAACACCCAGGGGATGAAGGGGAGGAAGAGCAAGACGACGAGAGAGCATTAGAACAACTCAAAACAGCCGCACTAAATCGTCTAGGCATCGCCCCCATCTCAGCAACCCTACCTCCCAAACCCCCACCCTCTACACCGCACCACACGCATCCTACACGCACTTCCCCGCAGCCGCTAGGTCACGACTCCGGAACCGGGGTAGTGGCCCATGGAGGAGACACGGTAGCCCAGGGAGGAGACGCGGCATCCCAGGGAGGTGACGCAGTAACCCAGAGAGAACGAGCGGGGAAAGAAGCTCATGATTGGAGAGCGCTAAGGAAGGGCGTCAGGGATGAGAATGGGGATGTGGCGTATTATGATGGGAGTTTTGTGGAGGATCCTTGGAGAGGGTTGGTGGGGTGAGAGGGTAAGTGGTGGGGCTTAAGTGGTTAAGATGAGTGGAGGAGGACAGAGAAGGGTGGTGGGTGGTGGGTTTGTGGGAAGGAGGACGAAGGGGGCAGGGAGTGAGATTGCTACTTCCCAAAATTGATTCCGCAGCTTTGATGAGTGGGGCTAAGCAGGATTTGGAGGAGGGTTACCCGTATCGACCTGCACGTTTGGTTGACCTGTGACTGTGGCTCAAGACGAAGAAAAGAATGCCGTCTTTACGCCTAGGCGTGAAAGGCTTTACTTGCTTATCCATCTAAGCGATCTACATTGCTGCCTTCTCTTACTGTGGCCGAATCAGATCTTGGCTTCATGGCTAGGATCTTTCGGGAGCAGGAAATCCTATGTGAGATGAGTGGGTGGAGGTTTCTGGACTATGGAGGGTGACTGGCAGGTTCTTGGTTGGAGGACACTGGGCTATTGACAGGGGACTGGCTGGGTTTTGGCTGGGGGAAACTGGGTGATTAGTAAGGTGACTGGCAAGGGATACGGCGGGAGAGCGGTGTGATGTGATGGTAATGGCATTAGCCTGGGGTTGGGCTACCTAATGGATGGGAAGGGAGGGGAAATGTGAGGGGAGTGGCTGATGAAGTGCTTGTGGTTGGGGGGTGCAGTTGGATCGTATGTGCGGTGGCGAGAGATCTGCAGTAGCTGTCGTAGACACAGCCAAGGTCGCTGTGCGTGCCAGAAACAAAGTTCATTGGCCGTGAAATGGGGCGAGTCGAGAGCTCCTTAACCCAGAGCAGGATGCGTCCCTCGGCTCGTACCGAGACAGAAGCAGTAAAAGCCCGCAAGCATTGCTTATTCAGCCATGACCAGCTAGAAACACGATGGCAAGACTCGCTATCCGCAGTCTATGACAAGGCCATAAGCTCCAAACGCCAAGCGAGCACTTTGCAGGTAACCCATGCCTTCTCCGCGCGCAAAGCCGCTAATCAGAAGAGAGAAGGTCCCCTGGACTACCGCAAGGAACCAAACGTCAGACAGCCGCGCGCCATAGAAGGATATGTAAAAGCAGCGGGAGGCCAGCAGGGTGGTGAAGCGTGCGAAATACTAGCGAGCGCTTTTTTTTGCAACGACAAGCGAGCAGCGCCGGGATTTGGACGCCAACCCTAAGATAATAGAAGAGAATATGAAATTTCGAGATGGAAATAGAATGGATGAATCTCCTAGTTCTCAGGACTTGGGTATCGATCATGGGCTTTTCGATATTGTGACGGGTATTTTCGCTCGGCTTTGGTTTTGAGTGCGCTGCAGAATTGTCAACTTCAAATACTTCGATTTGGCTGAATCGTAATGAGAACAGGTGAATGATAATTGTGACGACTTACGAGACTCGCTTTTGCGTCCAGTCGAGATCCTTCTTCACCTCCTTGGCAGCTTTCATGCCATCCGCGAAATTAGCGCGTGTGCCTTTTAGACGACGTTGTGCAAGTGCTTGTAATTCTAGTAGCTCGCGGTGTTTGGCGTTTAGTGCGCCAGATCTAGGTTTGTTAGTACGATAGAATGCGATATATTGCGTGCAATGCCCGCCGCCTGCTGAATGTAGCAAAAAGGGGGGACGAATTACTCACGTTTGTGCCTGCTGAGCTAGACTCCTGTCCAATGGCAGCGGGTTTACGGCGTTGCTAAGACGGTCATTGAGCATCTCGACAAGGTCGACTCCTGAGGCGCCGCCGTTCGAGCTGGCGTCACTGCCTGCGTAGCTGCCACTGGTCAAAGATGGAACTGCGGAAGTATTGACGCTCGAGCCAGGTTGTGGCGGTGAGTTTGGGACGCGGCCGTATGGCGCTGGGTAGGCGGGAGCGGTGTAGTTAGGTGACTTCCCTGGCATGGCGAGAGGAAGGGAAGGGGGTGAGGCTCGGTTGACGGTTTGAGTGGAGGGCATGTTGATGATTGATTGAGGATAGAATACACGCGTTGATTGTGTTTGAGGCAAACGACAATGAGATTATGAGCTAAGGCTTCAAGTGGAGACGGAATGTAGACAGAAGTAAGGCTCGGAAGCAAGCACGGTGAAACGGGAATGAAGCGAGATCAAGTTTGCTGAAGGGGTGAAAAGAGTAAATCCGGATGAGATAAGGAAGGAAGAAGAAAGGAATCTACGAAGACCGGTCTCTAACCTCCCTTTTATACCTCTCTCGAGGCACTTCCCATCGGCCGATGGGGGAAGCATTGATACCTTCATCACTCACAAGCCGATTGATAAACCCATCGACCCCGCATTGACTCATGAAAAGTGAAATCTTTGGCCCAACTAGCCTGAGTTTCCTCATTCCCTTGTCCTGGCTCAATCGTCTGATAGGGTTTGGTGACCCTCCATGAAGTTAAAACCTCCACCAAATCCCTTGCTGTTTGAAAAAGTCAGACCGGTCCAGCTGGTGCCAAAGGCGGCTATTGGTGCGATTGGCATGCTTCTATGGTAGAAAGGCTGGCTCGTGGTCATTAGATGCGGTTGGGTGATTACCGTTGGTTCCATTGCCACGAAGCAGGCGATCCTTTGCAATGTGGTGCATTGGTCTGATAGGAAGCCTGGCGCTATGCAATGACGACTGTCAGACACGGCATAAGAGCCGACGCATTGAAAGCCAATGTCAGAAAGGATCTTATGTCGGATGCGCTGTCATGCTCTAATCCCGGTTTGTGTTTGTCGTTGCATCTTTTCAACGGGCTTTCTCACCGACGGAGTGGGGCAAGAAGAAAACGTTCAAACAGCCCTTCGGCTACACGAAGCACCTTCGCTGCTCCGTTGAGTAGGACGACCAGGTACTGTGGTCATTGGCTCATTTCGAAAGAGCAAGATGTTGTTCCCGGCGCTTTTGCTGGTTTCCGAGCGTTAGTTGTGGTCGTTGATGAACCTTCAATTCGGTTCGCCTTAAATCGTTATGCACTTACTAATGCTCCGTTGAAGAGCCGGGATGGGCACACCTGCACCCCACGACCTACTCTACGGTAATCCGTACTTCTGCACGTTTTCGTCGTACAAGCATGGAATAATAAGGTAGTGAGCTTTCTATCATACTTTCTTATACATGAACGGTCTCGCTCGAGGTCTTGTTGAATCATTGCGAATAACAATATTATCAATAGTCTGCGGTTGGAACAATGACGCCGGACTTCCTTATCTCTCAGCTAAATGGAGAGTCCTTTAATACATCCTTCGGAATGTTCACACCCAAGGATGAAGACTCTGTTCTATAGAAATCAAGCGGAACAATTTCAGACGGAAGCATTGTGAAAGCTCAAAGAATTTCTGCCCCTGGTCTCAAGTAGTAAGAATCAGCGATTGGAGACCCTTGTCAGGAGATTCCTCATCACTTTGAGCTTCCTCGAAGCTTTCGAAGATGAAGCCTAATTATCTCTTCGATCTCTACATCCGGCTTGATCGTACATGTTTCCGTCACTTGAAATAAAGCGCGAGGGAGCGTTATGTAAGTATAGGAGAGAAGCCCAAGAAGCTTGGCAATGTATGGGCTCCCACAGCGTATACCTTCCCCGTGTCCTCTGCCTCCATGGCGGGGACACTTCAGCCAAGATCTTTTCGATGCAGACTCAGAAGCTCCAACATGCCCTTCGCCAGCGTTTTCGCTTTGTCTAGGACCATACCTGGACCAGGCGCTATGCCCTTTTTCGAAGGCTGCGGCCTTCCTGGCGATGGGTAAAAACCGAAGGGCGGAATGATACTGAAGTGCGACAAGTCTTATAGAAAACTCCGAAAGAAGAGGGGGAACTTTTGTTTGGTAATTGGCTTCTCTCAAGGCGCTGGACTGGCGGCTTGGATCCCGCTAGAGCAACAAGAAAGAGGGAAAATCGAAGGGCAGAAGTTCCGCTTCGCACTCTGCGTCGATAGAACCTATCCTGCTTGAACTCTGATCGAGGGTCCATCACCCACTTTACGCCCAACCCTCGACACAGAGCGGACCGAGTGGAAAGAGATCTACGATCTTCATATCAACCTGCCAAGCGTACACATACATGGTAATCAGGATCCCCATCTACGCGGCAGCAGGCTGCTTGCGCGCTGTTTTAATCCCGAGACTGCTACAGTCTTCGAGTTCCAGAATGGGCATCATCTTCCAACGTCGACGTCCGACACCGAACGAGCCGCAGACATGATTTTGGGAATCTACCGTGATCAAGAAGATAGGGGTAAAAGTCAGGAAGCGGAAGAATGAGAGAGTTGGTTTTGAATCATCATAAGATTCTAAGATTGAGAGATGCTGCTATGATCTCTACGCAACATGATCAATACGATTCCTCGGTTTCACTGACTGATTTCCTTCGATGTCTACTTTCGCTCTTCAATCTGCGCTCTCTCTGACGTTTCAGGGGCTTGGCCGATGTCCTAGTCACCGCATCGATGGAAGCCAACGCAGAGTGCTACAAGGCACTGAGGATTACTAGCAAGTTGTCGCCGGGGTGGTGCCTGGCTCCGTACCACCTCGCACATCATTATAGCCCTATGCGAAGCATAGCAGAGGAGACCTGTTGAACCCAAGAGTGCTGGAGGGCGAGATATGCACAATTGATGTGCGATGTCAAGCTTTTGAAAGTGAAAACCCACCACAGTTCAAAATCAAGCGAGAGACATTGCGGATGGTGTCGATTACCTTAATGACCCAAACAATAGGACCAAAGATTAAAGTAGGTATAGGACTAATCCAAGGAGCTTGCCCTACAAGCCACGGCCCTATATACTCTCAATATGGTTTTCAGTATGTAGCCCTACCATAGCCGATTCCCGGGGGCGATAATGGCTTTCGTGACTAGAATTTAGATGGTTTGTCCCCTAAATTTTGGTGATGGTCGCCTAGGAATTAACGGGGTTCGCCTATGGTACTGTAGGTAGGGCACGAATAAAACCGCTTTTTCTACAAAAAGCGTGTTTAAAACATCCTAGCGGCTTTTTATTGTTTTAAACAACGCTTTTAATTATGTAAGCATACAAGGGCCATTGATTGAAGGACTACCTTGCTGTCGCCAATCTCGTTGTCACCTTCAGCCTTCGAAATTCAGCTGCTTCAGCTACTGCCTACAGGCCTTTTGACATCCCCCATAGCTCAATGCCGCCGCAACGAGGTGATAGACCAGTCAATCAGACTGTTGCTAACAACTTTCAGCAGGTAATCGTATCAGGAAGACGAAATACCGTGCAATGCCTACACTGTCATCAGCAGATGATCAAAGAAGCTAGTCGTCAGCAGAGTCATCTGAATCAGTGCAATACATATCAGACGAGAGTCATCAATCGACCTTCATCTCATGCTTCAGCTCAAATTATCCTCGATGCTCAGATTAGATCTCTCAGTGCTGCTGTGATTAAAGCACTACATCGAACGACGACAATGATGATTTTCATGTTCAATCTATCATTCAATCACTACGAAAATTCATACATTCGAGCTCACGAGCAAGCCTTTCATTCTCAATATACATCTTCTTCACACATGATCATGACAGAAGTGCTGTTGAATGAGATCTATCAAACAGTGAAGACGAAGATCGATTCTATGCTCATGAGTCATCATCTGAACTTCTTTAGCGATGAGTCGATCAATATACGAAAGAAAAGAGTCATAAATCTATGTGTGCACGTATCAAAAACAGCTACATCAAAAGAAGAAGAATTTCACCTGAAGGTCGAAGTCGACGTGACAAAGATCATGAATGCAAAAACACAAGCTCGTTGACTATTGAATCACATCGACGAGATTCTTCAGAATCAGTTTTGAAGAGTGAATACAATTGTCATCGATACATGTTCTATAATGAGAGCTTTATGAAGTGAGCTTGAAGCATTTGACGAGTTGAAGCATGTGTTCTTCGTTTCATGTGATAGTCATGATCTTCAGCTGTTGCTTGACAACATCATGAAGCTTTCGTGATTTACAAAGATACTAAAGAAAGCACAGTGAATTGTTAAATTCTTTCTCGCTGCTCTCAATGTTGCGAGCATGCATCTCTGTTACCTCTGATTAGCCTGATTAGCCTGATTAGCCTGATTAGCCTAACATAGACTAGTATAGAGCTGTGAGTAGAGCTGTTGTTGACACGCTAGCGGCTTAGCGTGCCTTCGTGGGTAAAATTCACGTCGTGTTGCACCTTCTTTCTACTTCAGCTTTGAACTTCTAGTTAGAATACACTCATATGATTCGCTCTATGCAGACTCATAACATTAGTTCAAAGCTTATTAATCTTGCTATCGACGTGTAGACGATACAAAAACAAGCTACACAACATTCGTAATTTGTAAAGAGTGACAGTGACAGATTTTAGCGCTTTTAGCGATCAATATCTCGAATATTCGTTTAATCTCATGTCTCAGATTTGCGTCACTTTTAGCTGAGACATATTCATAAAAGCGTCAATATTCATAAAAACGTCAACATCTTTAGAACTTCTATGAGCGCAGTATGCGTCTTTATCATTTGATTCAACAAACATGACTATTCTGACATTTGTAGCATTGATAGTTGCAACGTTGAATAATTAATAATTAATTTGACTATCTAAATAATAGCTATTTACACAGTTTAATATATGCGCTGAGAAAGTCAATGAGAAAGTTAATGAGAAAGTTAATGGATAAACTAATGAGGTAGAAAGCCATGTAGAATGTTCGGTAGAGAGCCATGTAGAATGTTCGATAGAGAGTCATGTAGAATGTTCAATAGAAAGTCATGTAGAATGTTCGATAGAAAGTCATTTAGAATGTTCGATAGAGAGTCATGTAGAATGTACGATAGAGTCATGTTTGATGCTCGATAGGGAACAAATTTGATTCTTGATTGCGAAGCAATTTGAAGCTTGGTGAGAAGTCATGTAGAGAGTCATGTAGAAAGTCATGTAGAAAGCATTGTTTGAAGCACTGTTTGACTCGTGTTATACGCTCGATCGACGCGTATTTTGAAGCATGTAGAATGTTTAATAAAGCGTTTGATAGAAAGCTCAGTAGAAAACTCACTAGTAGAAAGGTCAATAGAAAGCTCGGTCGAAAGATCAGTAGAAAGCTCACTAGAAAGATCGATCGAAAGCTCAGTCAATAGCTCAGTAGATGACTCGATCGAAAGATCAGTAGAAAGCATTGTTTGAAGCACTGTTTGACTCGTGTTATGCGCTCGATCAACGCGTATTTTGAAGCATGTTTTAAAGCGAGTAGACTGATTAGTAGACGAACGAGTAGATAGCTGAGTTGATAGCTGAGCTGTAGCTGAGTTGATAGCTGAGTTGATAGCTGAACATGTTGATATTTTGATTGTTGTTGTTCTAGAAAGTAGAAACTACGAAGAAAGAAAGAAGATGAAAACTTCGAACTACCTAGCGTCAGCCCTATAGGGCTCGAAGTGAAGATTATTGAGTAGGTAGATGAGCGAGTAGGTGAGTGTTACGATCCTAGCTACGCACCTATGTTGGTAGCTATGTTGGTGGCTATGTTGATGACTATCGCCGGCCGCTCGCCGCTAGGCTATAGGGTTGTTCCGAGGCCAACCCTATTCAGGGTTAGCTTATGTTCTCCTGAGTCATATAGATAGCCGGCTCTTCCCTTCTAGATACTTTCCTTCCTTAGCATTTATATACTCGTTACATTACACCCATATGACTCGCTCTATGCTGGCCCCTAACAGTAACATCAGAATCTCGATCAGCAATTTTCTACTCATATCATGACTAGAAGCTCAGAATCAGCGAGCATTGCTCGCTACAAACTTCAAAATGCTAGAAGAGAATCACTTCTATCACAGAATTGAACAGCATCAGAAGAAGAAGACACGAATGCATCATCAAATACAGAAGAAGAGAACATGAATGTATTGTTCTTCGATCATAAAATGATCAAGATCAGCATCAGTACTGAACTGAATGCTTGAATAAGCACTTATGAAGCAGACGATCTCATTGTCTTTATCAAGTACATGTGTTAACAGCACGACATCAAAATCAAGATTCACAATGACATGATTCAGATGTTAGAAGATGTCAACGAGATAAACATCACATTGAAGATTACACAGACGTGTCTGCAGAAAGAGAATAGAGACAAGAATGTGATTATACATCATTTAGAAACTGCATCAAGTTGACAAAGCATTTCAATCTTTGAAGATCAATTCTTGAAGTTGATCAAGTTATTGAACTCTTCACTGTTTGAAGATTCATTGCAGAATGTAAACAATTAACTGTTTTAAATGCAAAACAAGCTGAAGATAAACAAGAATCATTTTTCTATCAAAGAGTTGAAAATTGCATACATCAAAAGTTGAGTCAGTGAAGCTGCGATCAAACATATTATATCTTGCATGCAAGATATCTTCTTGAACTCGTTTCTAGAAGTCAAAGAAGTACTATCGATGATTAATAAGATGTACGACGATCTCAATCATTGTCATACGACTCAACGTCAATATCTGAAGCTGTATCAGAACAAGATCTTCTTTCATGAATTTTGAATGAAATTTCAGAGATTTAATGCAGAACTAGAATACAATAACGAGATTCTACTAAATGATCTTCAGCATAAGATCAGCTCAGATCTTCAGCAAGCAATGCTCAATGAATGAATCACGAACTTGAACGAGTTTGTTGACATCTGCATGTGAGTCAATGTTAAATTGACTGAATTGAATGCTCGATCAGTCGTCAAAGCATCAGCTACTCAAGCTGCTCACTCTGTTGTCAGCACATCGACTACTCAACTCATGTCATCAATCTCTTCGTGAAAGAAACTCAGAAGATCGAAGCTCAATTTTATTCAGAAAGAGTTGTTTAAAAAAGAACTTTGCTTCAAATGCAAGAAGTCAGAACATAGAGCATATGACTATCTTGAGATGACTCAAGTGCATGAGATCGCTATAAATTCAAAAAACAATCTGTTCTCGTTAAAGTAGTGACTGAAAGCAATATACTTATATTTTGCTTCATCAGCATGTCTGATGATTCATTTGATTTCAAGTCGTTCACTGTTGATGTCATCTTGAGTAGTCTAGAAAAGATATTCAGATTTCTCGCTCTGATAAATATTGAAGTCATTGACATGACTTTCATTGATGAATCTTTGATGTCAGAGCTATGTGAATGCTTTGATATTCAGTCAATATCGCTGTTAAAATCAAAGTTGATTCAATTGTATGATGAAATTTCTGATTGAAAGTCGATTATACACGCTTTGTATACATCGATCATGATACAAGAACACAAGAATGAAATGATGTTTCTATTGATAACTTGTCTAGATCAGCACAAGATAATCATTGAAAATCTTTGATTGAAAAGAAATCAAATTTTGATAGATTCTGCAAATGATCAATTAATATTATCATTGAAGATTTGAACATTGAAATCTGTTGTTTCAAAAGTAAGCAGTCAATCAGCATTTTACAGATCTGAGTCAAGCGAGATCTGCAAAATGAAACGAAAGAACTTGAACTTAATTGTTACATCAACGATCATCTTGAAGAGACTCATGAATCAGAAATCAGTGAATAGATTTATTGAATCTGTTCTCATAGCAAAGCAAAGCATTTAAATTGACTTCAATCAACTTTGATTCTTTCAGTCAATTGAAGTAAAGAAGATTGTCAATATTGTCATGATCAAAGTCACTGCATATCAAACTCTAGTCAAGAATAAGAAGATTAAGATCTTCTCATTGATCATTAGTGAAATCAACAAAGCGCTTAGCTCAGTCAAAGATTTCACAGAACTGAATGAAATGACATCAGTCATGTCATTGAATGAACTGAAGAAGAAGCTTTCGATCGTTTATCACAACTTTCTGAATGTGTTTGACAGAGAGAAGACAACGCAGTTGTTTTCACATCAATCATATGATCATAAGATTGAATTAGAAGATGAGAATCGGTTTTCTAGAAGTCGATTGTATCTCATGTTGAGTCACAAGCTGCAGAAGATCAAGAAGTATCTAGAAGAGAACTTGAAGAAAAAGTTTATTACATTCAGCAAAGCTCTCTTCGCTTCGTCAATACTATTTGTTGAAAAGAAAGATGATAGTCTTCGTTTTTGCGTGAATTATTGAAAACTGAATGCTCTGATCAAAAGAGATCGTTATTCAATATTCTTGATAAACGAAGTATTAGCTCGAATTCAAGACAGCAAGTATCTGACTCAACTCAACATTATCATCATGTTCAATAAACTGCGCATGAGTTCAGAAAGCGAAGATTTAACTACTTTTGTTACTTTCTTCAATCTTTACAAGTATAGAATAATGCTCTTTGAATTGATCAATGAATCTGCGTTCTTTCAGCACTATATCAATGATGTATTGTTCAAATGTCTGCATAAATTTTGTCAGACATATTTGAATGATATTCTTATCTACAGTAAGATCTTAAAGAAATATAGAACTCATGTGAAAGAAGTGCTAAACAAGCTTCATGAAGTTGACTTGCAGATAGACATTGACAAGTGCAAATTCAAGATTCAAAAAATCTCGTTTCTTAAACTATTGATATTCATCAATGATCTACGAATGAATTCTCGAAAAGTAGATGTGATTTGAAGTTGAAAAGTGTCTTGATCGTTGATTCATGTGCAGATCTTCATTGACTTCTGCAATTTCTATCGACGATTCATAAAGAACTTTTCAAAGATCACTCAATCTATGATAAAGCTGACTTGAAAAGATCATTTCTTTGAATGAATCAAGATTTGTCAGAAGATCTTTGAAGAACTGAAACAATAAATGATGACAGCTCTCATTCTGAAGCATTTCAACTTGATCAGAAAATGTCAGAGACTGAGTTAAACTAAAGATACTATCAATATAAAAGACTGATATTATTATTACTTTGATAGAATCTAGGTACAAGACAATACATCAGATAATGTATAAGATAAAAGACAAAGAGTGAAAGAAAAGAACGAAAGTTCAACTTTTATATACATGAATTAAGCAGAATCAAGACTAGACAGTAGTTTTATTGACTTAAGATTGCAGAAGTTCGCGCATATGACTGAAATGATCAAAACAGAATTGCTGAAACTAAATTAAAATAATAATGATTAAATTGATGACTTGATTCATTGAACTGCAAAACAGATTCAATGAATTGAGATTATTTAAAATATTGATGATTTATGTTTTAAATTGAGTTGATAATCTGACATCATGACAGTAGCTTCTCTCTTCAAGACTGAGCTTCTGCAAGATGACAAGAAGAAACAAGATGAAATGAGAAAGAATCAAAGATGAAGATTGAAATGAGATGAGAATTGATGTGAACGCATTTTAATGTGATGAAGCACAGATGAAACTAGAATAAATCTGAGTCACATTTGAGTCAGATCTGAGCAAGATGTCTGAAGAATGAGACAAGATGAGACGCATTTTAATGTGATGATGCATGAAAATTAAAATACATCTGAGTCACATTTGAGTCAGATTTAAACAAAATGTTTGAGTCAGATCTAGACAAGATCTGAGTCAAATCTGAGCAAGAAAAAGATGAAATGCAGTTTAATATAATGATGCACAGACGAAACTAGAATACATCTGAATCACATTTGAGTCAGATTTAAACAAAATGTTTGAGTCAAATTTAAAAAAGATTTGAGTCAGATCTGAGCTGAATTGAAATGATGAAGATTGAATTTAAAGTTCTTGACATTGACATTAAGATATCACACACGACAGTACATGTGATTCTTCAACGACAGAATTGACGAGATAATATTCATTGAGCGTTTGCTCACAATTATTCAGAAGATGAAAAGATTTTCAAGTAGAAAAGTGATCTTTTCAATCAACATAATACTTGAGCAGAGATAAATTATAATGTTTATCACGCTTGAAGTTTAATATGCTGTTTACATATCAGAATCTTTCATCATTCTTGATGACAATGAGTTCTCAAGATTTCTGACGTTGACTTGAAAGAAAGTCACTTGCGATATGATTCAGAAGAATGACATGAAAGATTGAATGAATCTTCATGAATGCTGAAAGATTTAACTCAATGATCAGAGAATTATTCTTGAAGACACGCTTGATCTTGAAGAAATCAACGTTATGATCGTTTAACTTGACAGCAAGACGAGTGATGCTGAGATTACAAGCATTCAGTCAGACTTCATCTTTAACAAAGTATTTAGAACAAGAATGACAAGAGAGATTAACATTGAATTTGTAGATGATCTGAGTTATAAGCATCTCATTACGTAGATGCTCAGTTAATTTCTTCATCTTCTTGATGAACTCTTCAACATTGATTAACTTATCTCGAGCTTGAAACGTAAGATTCTTGAGCAAAGACTTAAAAGACTTAAAGTTTAGACGTGAATTCTGACTTGAATTGATCAAGAAGAATGATGCTAAAGTGATTAATGATGATGCATTATTGACGACGAATTCAATTTCAGAAAGTCACTTAGCTCAGTCATTCTGCATGTAGTTGATGAAGACTCAAAGATAATGCTTCATGACAGCATTGACTCTCTCGATTTGATCATCGATCTCAGAGTGATATGTCATTGATAACTTAACGTTTATCTTCAACATTTTACACATATGCTTTCAGACATTGAAGATAAATTGTGTGTTTCAATCAGACATGAAGAACTCAAGTAAATCATGATGTTTTCAAACATGAGCATAAAAGCAGTTGATAGCTTCTTCAACTTTCATAGAAGTGATGAGAACTAAATGTCTTATTTTGATAAGATGATCGATGAAAACTAAAACATATTTATATGTGATATTCATGAAGATATTGAATGATAAAGAATTTACATAGTTCATGAAGACATCACATCAACGATGTTCAAGAACTGAAAAAAGATGCAATCATTCTTGAGTTCGTTGTTTAAAGAGCTTGAAACGTGTGCACATGTGACAGTTTCATATGAAGCGTTGAACATACTTATAAATGTTCGATCATCAATAAACTCAACTGATCAGTTCATAGCTTTTTGCTCTTTCTGAATGATTATTGATGACACTATCATGAGTGAGCTGAATGATATGAAGACGTAGTTTATCTGAGTTGAGCATGTACTTTCTTTCTTAAAAGTACAGATGATTCTCGTGTTCTTCACACTCAATTAGAGAAATCTTGTTGTGATGTCGTACTTCATTGCGAAGCACTTCAATTATCTGAGCTGCGAATTTGTCATTGATTTCGACTTGCTTTCACAATGTCTGAGTAAGAATGTCAGCAGAATCTTCATCAAGATTCAGAATGTCTTGATTTAGCTGAGACTTAATGTTTTCAACGTCAAATTCTTCAATTTCTAGATTCATGAAAGTTAGAATTTGCGAAGATGCTGAGATAACTGAAAACAGATGTAACTGAACTGAATCTAGAGTGATGATTTGTGATTGAAGCTTCATGACTTTGATATCGAAGATGTTGAAGATGAGATTCTCAACAATATTGAGATTTAAAACATGAGTTTTCAGAATTGTCTGATGTTGATATTGATGTTGAGAATCAAATGTATTTCTCTCTTTAGAGAGATCTTCTGAGCAACGTGTCAGAGCATTCAACTTATTGTTGATCTTGTCGAAACAATAAGCGATGCGATAGTTGAATCTAGACAGAAACTCACTTCAACGAGCTTGACAACGACTTAACTGCTTAGTTGACATGAAATACTCAAGATTTTTGTGATTCATGATCATCTCAACAGAATAGATAAAGTCTTCAAACTCTGATCATCATTTCTTGAAAGCGCAAACAATGATCATGAGTTCTTTATTGTAGATCTTGTAGTTACACTTGACTGAGTTATGCTTCTTCGAAAAGTAAGCGACTGAATGAAGAATCTCATTCTCATCATATTGAGAGAGAATGTTTTTGAACACATAGTTCAAAGCATTGATTTCTATCACAATCTTGTGATCTGAATTATAGTGACAAAGAATAATCTTGAAAGTGAAGACTTTCTTAAGAATGTTGAATGCAATCTGACATTTCTGAAATCAGACAAAGAGTACATCTTTTCTGATGAAATGAATGAGCGAGATAGCTATTTTACTATAGTCATAGATGAATCTTCTATAAAAGTTCGCGAAATCTAGAAAACTTTGAACGTCTTTAATGTTGATCAAGATGAGTCAGTTAACAATGATGTTTATCTTAGAAGAGTTCATCTTGATCTCTTCGATGATGACTATCAATTCTAAATATGAAACTTAAGTGACGTGAAACTTGCATTTGATTATATTCATCTGAAGATCTGCTTCTTGCAGCTTTTGTAAAATGAGCTTAACATGAATCTTGTGCTCAAGTTCATTGTTGAAATAAATCAAGATGTCATTCAGATAAGCTGTACAGAACTTATTTAAATGTTCACAAAGAATATTGTTGATGTACTTCTGAAACGAGACAGACTCATTACATAGATTGAAGAGCATGACTAAATACTTGAATAATTCAAATCAAGTGTGAAAGATGATGAGAGCTTCATCTTCTTCTTTGATTCAAAGTCGATTGAACGCAGAAATAATATTCAGCTTGATAAAGATTTTAGCTCAACTTAGACGATTCAGCGTTTCTGAGATCAGAAACAGAGAATATCAATTCTTGACTGTGATAGCGTTCAGATCTCAATAGTTCACACAGAAGTGAAGTTCTTCTTCGAATTTCTTGATAAAGAGAACAGAGATGATCGTCTGAGAGCGACTGACTTGAATGAAATCTTTGCTCAGATTTTCATTAAAATAACGACGAAGTTCTAGAATTTTGTCACGACTCATGTTGTACAAAGCGAAGACTGAGAATTGAGCATCTTCTTTAAAATATATGACATGATCATGAGCTTGATGCGAAGACAAGATATCGACGTTCTTCTTGAAGAAAACGTTTAGAAACTTGAAATATTTGAACGATAAAATTGTGACTGAATCGACGTTCTTACTTTATCGATAGACTTCAAGATCTTCTTGTGTTGTGAATGCAGTCAAATGAAATTTCTTTTTCATTTGATGAAGATTTAGACGATGATTCTTATCATATGTACTGTCTTGAAAGCAAGACGAGAACTGAGCAAGAGTTGAACTGTTCTTTGAACAGACAGTCAAAGTCGCATGACGCGATTTTGACTCATTTAGACTAGAAGACGAGATTGACTCAAGATTCAAGAAGACATCAATTTTCTTTAAAGTGATGCTAAACACTTCAATGTCTTTGACATGAGCAGCATGATCAAAGCTTTGAACTTTCAACTCAATTATGTTAAGTTGTATAGAAGATTGATTGAATTGATCTGCTTAAAAGATAACAGAAGTTCTAGAAAGAAAAGAATTTTGACACTTGATTTTTAATGAGTATTCTTTTTAAATGACTTGAAGAATACAACTAGAAGCTTCTTGTTTCAGACGAGAGACAAAACTAAACGAGATTTGTTTCTTGTAAATGAGCTGAGTATTAGTTGACTTCTCATGAGCGAATGAGAAGTTATATTGCTTCTTGTGAGCAGACGAGAAACTGAGTTGCTTCTTACAAGTGAATTGAGAACTGAATTACTTCTTGTGAGCGAACTGAAAACTGAATTACTTCTTTTGAGTGAATGAGAAACTAGATTGCTTCTTGCAAGTAAACTGAGTGTTAAATTGTGTTAGAAATCAGCATAGAGCGAGTCATATGAGTGTCATTTAACTAATAGATAAATGCTAAGAAAGAAAAGTATTTACAGAATAGAACTTGCAGCTTATATGTGTGTTTCTGATCTCTGCGCTAGGCCCGAAAGGGTTGACGCCTTACACAGATAACACAGAGACTCGATGACATCATCTCTAGCTCGAATGCTCACTAGGCTCAATTAGAAATAATCGAGGTCGAGAATAGATCGAGAATAGGTTGAGAATAGGTTGAGAATAGGTCGAGAATAGGTCGAGAATAGGTCGAGAATAGGTCGAGATCGTAACATTACTTTCTCTTTTTAACAATTCATGTTCGCATGAATGTATTTTCTTAGTGCGCTCAATTAGAATATTGAATGTGAAAGTCATCAACAATATTCTGAGTGTTCATGAATTTGTCGTCGTCAGCGTTATATCAGTTGAGATCGTTGTCATAGTTCTTTCATTTGACTTGATATTGAAGTCGTCTTTGATATCATCGAGAGTTCAATATATCGTCGATTTTTCATTCATTCTCATCGTTTATCACTATTGATTTCGAAAGTTCATTCTTCTGATCAGACAGAGAATTATTGACGGCAGAACAAAGAAGCTCTGAATGAAATACATCATGTATACGCATAGTGTCTGATAGTTTCAATTTATAGAAGAAGTCAACAGAGTCTGTGATCTTGAATGAATCAAGCATCTTGTCATTCAGCTTTTTGAAGAGTCTCGCTGTAACGATGTTTCTTTCGTTCAGAAACATCTTTGATTTGATCTCATAATTGATCTTCTTTCTATGCTTGTTAGCTTGTTTCATCATTCGTTTTCGTGTTTTAATCAGAGCTTCGCGAGCGAAGATTAACATCTTGTTCATGTGATTGAATATATCTTCGACTCTGACGATCTGCAAGCGTTCGCGAGTGCTTTCATACTCGATGATGTCAGAATCGAAGCTCATATGAGAATGAAAGCTCTTATTCATGAAGAAGAGAATCAAGAAGATGATTGAAGACAAGATGTTATTGTCGACAAACTTGATCATGAGCAATCACTTGAATCAGTCATTCTGCATGTATGAACAGAAGAAACGAAGATATCTTTCAACATTCTGATTGACTTGTTCGCTTTGATCGTTGATCTGAAAGTGATAGATGATGAACAATCGAAGAGAAATGCTCAGTCATTTGCAAAGAAACTTTCAGAGAATGAAAGTGAACTGAGTATCTCGATCGAATACAATGAAGCTTGATAGATCATGAGTTCAATATATTCACTGAATTAACATCTCAGCTGTTCTTTCGACTGTGATATCTTTATCATCAATGATGTAAGAAATATAATGTCTTTTCTTTAACAATCTGCAGATGACAGTCAGAATAGCGTTGTAGTCGTACGAATTAAATAGATCAATAATGAAGTTCATGACTATGTTTTGTCATTGCTGTTCGAGTATGAGTAAAGAATGTAGTAGTTCATTTGATTTATCTCTAGATGTCTTTGAGCGTTGACAGATATAACAGTTTCGCATATAATGATCTACTGTCTTTCGCATGAAAGATCAATAGTAGTTTCGTTTTATGATCTTCACAGTTCTAAGAATGTCAGAGTGATCTACTAAGAGTTAATCATGCATCTCACGAATCAGATTCATTTGTAGAAGCTCGTTGAACGAAACTCATAGCTGACTATCATAGTACAAGATTTCATTCTGAGTTCGACAATTCTTCAATTTGATATCTTCATATTGTGTCTCGTCTCTTGCTATTGCTTCGCGAAGTAGCGTACAATTCTCGTCGATTTTATTAGTCTCAAGAATCTGTTTATAAATTGATTCACTGATGTTCTCTTCTAGATCAGCAATTTTCATTCAATTCAACGTCAGAATAGTGATTCTTTGATAGTGAACGCGCTCATTCTCAAAACTTCTGAGCACGACATTGATTCAACGAGTTAATGCATCGATCTTGATGTTCTGCTTGTCAGATCAATACATTGTCTTGAAGTTGAAGTCAGCGAGCTTCTGTACTCAACACATCTGTCGTCTGCTAAGTTCTTTGTCTTTCATCAATGATGTGAGTGCTTGATGATTGATGAACATCTTGATAGAAATGTTGATTAGCTTCAGTTCAGATCATCAATGCTCAAATGCTTGAATGATGATCAGTAGTTCTTTATCATATATTTCGTAGTTGCATTCAGCAGAGAACATGTTCTTGCTATAGAAAGCAATCGAATGTAGAATTTCTTCGTCGTCATATTGAGACAGAACTTCATCATTGACGTAGTCGAATGAGTCGATTTCAAGAATAGTCTCACAAGTCTGATAAAAGTGACGAAGTATCGAAGTCTTGATCATACATCTCTTCATATGATTGAATGTCGTCTGACAGACCTCATTTCATTCAAATATGATCTTCTTTTGAGTAAGTTGAATTATGAGATTTCAACGTATGAAAACGTTGCAGAAAGTGTAGATCTTTCGTAATGTCAGAAACTGAGCTAGATTAAAGATACTATCAATATAAAAGACTGATATTATTATTACTTTGATAGAATCTAGATACAAGACAATACATCAGATAATGTATAAGATGAAAGACAAAGAGTAAAAGAAAAGAACGAAAGCTCAACTTCTATATACATGAATTGAGCAGAATCAAGACTAGACAGTAGTTTTATTGACTTAAGATTGCAGAAGTTTGCACACACGACTGAGATGATCAAAACAGAATTGCTGAGACTAGATTAAGATAACAATGACTAGATTGATGACTTGATTCATTGAACTGCAAAACAGATTCAATGAATCGAGATTATTTAAGATATTGACGATTTATGTTCTAAATTGAGTTGATGATCTGACATCATGACAGTAAAGCTATTCTAAAAATAAACTTTTCAAACTATGTCAACGACGAAGTATTGTCTCAATATGATGATGAAGACATTTTACATTCAGTGATCTTTTATAGCAAGAACATGATTTTCGCAGAGTGCAACTACAAGATCTACGACAAAGAACTGTTGATCATTATTCGCTGCTTGAAGCATTGACATCTTGAATTGAAATGTATCAATATTTCAATCAAGATCTTCATTGATTATCTAAATTTAAAGTACTTCATGTTCATCAAGAAACTGACTAGATGACAAGCTAAATGAGCTGAGAAGTTATCTAAATATAACTTTAAGATCATATATCAGTTGAGAAAACAGAATCTGAAAGCTGACGTGCTGATCAGAATGTCAGACGTCAAGTCAGTTGAAGCAAATGATGATCAAAAGCTATATCAGCATCAGATGCTATTGTCAGAAGACAAATTTGAACTGCAGTCAATAAAAGCTGATCAAGAAGATGATCAGAAAGCTGATCAAGATCTGATTCAGATCTTGCTCAGATCTGATTCAAAATCTGACTCAGATTTGAAACTTGAATCAAAAGCTAATCAAAATTTGATTGAAGAGATAGTTTCTATTCAGAATCAAATTATAGCAGAAAATTGAATGAATCAACAATGTATCAATATTCAAACAATCATAGAACAGAACAGAAAAACTTGTCAAGATATGAGTCTAGACAATTGCAGAGTACTGAACGAAGTACTTTGAAAGAATGATAAACTGTGAGTTTCTCAGTCAATGATCACTCAATTGATAAGAGAAGCATATGATCTTTTGATCAATGAACACTCTGACATGAATTGAACGTTGAACTTGCTGAGATAATCATATTGCTGATCGAAGATGAGAATGATGATCAAGTATTACATTTGAAACTGTTACGTTTATTGTAGATCAAAAGCATTGAGAGATCGAATCAATGAACTGCTGAAGTCATTGCTCATATTCGAGCAGCGATGACAGAACATATCATTAGACTTCATTATTGATCTATCAGAAAGTGATGAAAACAACGCGATTCTGACAGTCATAGATCGATTGTCTAAGAAATGACATTATATATTGTGTTGATCAAATGATGAAGAAATCTTTGCAGAACAAACAGTCAAGTTACTGTTGATATTAGTCTTCAGAATTCATGAGCTATCAAGATCAATAGTGTTCGATAGAGATTCACAATTCATATCGATTGTTTGAAAGTTTTTATGTCTGAGACTTGACATTAAGATGAAACTATTCATCAACTATCACTTACAGATTGATGATCAAATAAAAAGAGCGAATCAGAATGTAGAATGATATTTACGAAGTTACTGCTCATATATGCAAGATGACTGATTCATCTGACTATCTATGACTGAATTCATCGATAACAATACTATTTCATCATCAATTGAACAATCAGCGTTCTTTCTGAATAAAAGCTTTCACTCTCATATGAGCTTCGATTCAAATTCAACTGAATATGAGATCACTCAAGCTATAATTCAAGCAAGCAAAGCAAAGAATATATTTGAACATATGAAATAATCATTAGCATTGATCAAGCAGACATTAGCAAGAGTCAGAATCACAATGAAGAAACAGATTGACAAGCATCGAAAGAAAATGATTTACAAGATAGATGACATGATGTTTCTGAATTCTAGAAACATTACGATCGCAAGATTGTCAAAGAAGCTGAACGATAAAATGCTAGAATCTTTCAAGATTCTGACTGAGATCGAACATGCATATCGACTGAAACTGTCATCGACAATGAAGATTCATTCAAAGTTTATCTCAAATCTACTACGACTGAATTCAAAAGATCTTCTGAAAGAACAATGAAATGAGTCATCTGATTCTATAGTGATAGATGACGAAGACGAATGAAAAGTGAAAAACATACTGAACTTCAGACACTACAGAAGACAACTGCAATATCGTGTCAATTGAAAAGACTATGACGTCGATCTACATTGATACAATGTCGATGAAAATGAGTTCAAAGACTGCTCGAAGATCGTAAATGACTTTCATCAGAAGTATTCAAACAAGTCAAGTTAGAAATCGACTCAACAAGAATCGATTGATCGAACTGCAGCAATGAGAACATTGCTAAATGAAGAAGAGAGGTAATGTTGCGAGCATGCATTTCTGTTACCTCTGATTAGTCTGATTAGCCTGATTAACCTAACATAGACTAGTATAAAGCTGTGGGTAGAGCTGTTGTTGACACGCTAGCGACTTAGCGTGCCTTCGTGAGTAAAACTCACGTCGTGTTGCATCTTCTTTCTACTTCAGCTTTGAACTTCTAGTTAGAATACACTCATATGATTCGCTCTATGCAGACTCATAACACTCAAAGAGCTGACAATTCTGTGAAAATTTCAGATGATGATTAATACAATATCATGTTTTCGTCGAAGATTCTTGATATTTCTCAGCTCTACGCTCGTCATCTTTCTCTTTCGATTAGTCTTTTATCTATCTAGAATCAAAAAACCAAACATCACACGACAAAATTCTTCTTCGTTGAGCTTGCTCGAGAGTCTTTCTCAGTTCTATTGATTAATTCACATATTAATTATTTTCTTTCTCTAGACATATGATCATAGACGCTCGCTTATACTCAACGTTTCTACACGCTGAGAAACTATCATAGATGTTAGAACCATACCTAGAGCAAGTCATAGAGGTACAGGTAAACGAAGGGTAAACCAGGTAAACGAGGATTCAAAGCTAAAGAGCGAGGTCTATCGAGGTGCGAAGGCTATATGTACAGAAGGAAGGGGAGCGCTAGGCCCGATAGAGCCTAGGCCCGCTTCGAGAACGCGCGTCTCAGTAGAAGGCTGAGCACGCTCGTAACAATAGAACTCATGAACTCAGTATTAAAGAACGAGAGGGCAATAATCAGGTATGTCAGACAACTCAAGTCGAGAATCGACGTCAACAAGAATAAAAACACTATCAAAATCGTATCTCATCTCAAGAATCTTGACTTTTGAACATCTTTAGAGCAAGCTCGTGATATTCTTGAGTCTATACATCAAATTTGTTAGGGGCCAGCATAGAGCGAGTCATATGGGTGTAATGTAACGAGTATATAAATGCTAAGGAAGGAAAGTATCTAGAAGGGAAGAGCCGGCTATCTATATGACTCAGGAGAACATAAGCTAACCCTGAATAGGGTTGGCCTCGGAACAACCCTATAGCCTAGCGGCGAGCGGCCGGCGATAGTCATCAACATAGCCACCAACATAGCTACCAACATAGGTGCGTAGCTAGGATCGTAACAAAATTCAATATCTTTCAGAAGCAGAAGATTATTCGCTAGTCAGAGTGCTTCAAAATTGAAACAAAATTCAAGCTCATTTATACTTCAAAGTCAAACAATATTTCATCATCGAGTGTTTGAATCACATAGCGAATCACGTTTGAAAGAATCGAGTGCTCAGTCAATCTACATCTCTTCATGTAGTAGCTGCTTTGCTGCTATCTCGAAATCAGAACATTATGATCATCGACTTGACAGCACGTTCGACATTCAATGCTATAATGATGAGCTTCTTTGAAAAGCACGTCAATGATCATCATGATGTCGAGTTAGCAATGAAGCAATGACTTGCTTTTAAAGATCAAATTGACGGTTTTCGCTCTACTGTTGATTGCTGAAGATGAATTGAAGATTCGAAGCTTTTTTGACTCTGCGTCGAGTCATTTGCATCTCAGCTCTTCAAGCTTGCTATACGGATCAACAGAATACTCGGTAACAGTGTTTTGATTGAACGTGATTGGTCAATCATGAATCTCATAAAGACGAAGACTCGAAACTCTCTTAGCAACGTTAACGTCGATAAGCTGATGTATATTTACATGAACGAACGAACGCTTAATCGGTCGAAGGACCTAAAAAAGAGACTTCGCTATACACAGAGCATTGAAATTGATGAAGAGAAGCTATGTGCAATGAAAGATAGACTATTGCAGGAGGAAATTGCTATGATCAGGCTAAATCCTTCGAGCGACGATACTCTTAATGAGTATTTGAATAGCATCATCGACGGCCAGGTGCTTTTGGAGCTTCCTTTACATGGTGAAGGCCCTGAAGGGGTCAATCTGCAGGCAAATTAACCCCCTATTAATCCGGTCCCCTACTAAATTTGCTACTATAAATATATACTACCCCTGTGTTTTAAACCTCCTTCAAGAAGCGTGTTTAAAACATGCTTTGAGCTAGCCTAAAGGAGTTAGTCAAAAAACATGTTTTAAACAGATTCGTGCCCTAACTGTAGGGCTACACACCTCATTACATAAAGCACATGACCATCTAGAAGCTGGATTCTGATAGGTCAAAGCTCCCCCTGTACTTTTAGAGCATCGTGATACATATCTATTTCACCATCCGAACGACCCCGCTTGACATCTGTCCTACATTGCCTCACATTTAATCAATCTGTTGACATCCCCAGGTTCTTGAGTTTCGTGAGAAAGAATGGCTTCAGCAACAGGTATACCACAGGACAGTCCAGTAGCAGAAGGAAGAGGTGAAGACGAGCCTCTACTGGGAAGAGCCGGAGATGCCTCACAGCAGGATGGCAAGGGAATACAATTCAACTTCTTCATCGGTCAGCCTTGTCCCACTCAGCTCAACAGACAAGACAAACAATTACTGACTGCGAAAACACAGGCACCGCAATAATAGCTCAAGCCGGCATCTGGATCGTTCGTCCCTCCCTCCTCCACCCAAACAACCCCAACTAACCCCAACCCCACAGCTCACCGCTACCGTCTGGGCCAGCATCTTCCTCCACCCCCTCATCCTCATCTCCTCGCACCCCCTCCTCAACTCCGCCGGCATCCTCTTAACCACCCAAGCCATCCTCGTCCTCCAACCAACCCACTCCCCCAAGCAAAAACACCAGGGCACAAACATCCACGCCGTTCTCAATCTCACCAGTATCCTCTCCCTGCTCGCTGGGCTAGTGATTGTCGAGTACAACAAAATCTCCAGTGACCACGACCATTTTGTCTCGCCGCACGCCATCATGGGGCTCATCACGTACATCCTCTTCGTCATACAGGCACTAGTAGGAATCACACAATACTATGTCCCTGGTCTCTACGGCGGCGTGGCCAATGCAAAGGCCATATACAAATACCACCGCATGAGCGGCTACCTGCTCCTGGTCATGGCCTTCGCCACCGTGGCCGCAGCGACGCAGACGGATTACAACAAGTCGGTGCTGCATATCCAGCTGTGGGCGGTGATCGTGGCTGCGGTGATTACGCTCATTGGGGTGTTGCCGAGAGTTAAGAAGCAGAAGATGGGGTTGTAGGGGTGATGAGGGTTTCGTTCGTGGAATGGGGGGGAAACGACAAATTGACAATGTGAAGCGCGTGCGTATCTGCATGGATGGCGTTTTGGGAGGTGTGATTGGTGTTTGGTTGACGTGCTTCACGTTGGCGTCGAAAACGTTATCTCCTGACTTTCAAGTCTATACACCTTCTTAGTCTCACATCCGTCCTTCCATGTCCGATCTCCTATTCTATTTGCCCTCCCGCATACTCCACACCCACCACGCAACCCACCGATTCCCAACTTAGCGAGCCAAACAGCACGCCCGAAAATTCCATCACACTCTCTTCTCAACTCCTGTTCACATATCTTGAGCAGACATTGCCTCTCGAACCCAGCACTATATAAATTTGCGGAACTTGTTGCAAGATTCTTGGTATGCAATCCTGATGGTGGACAGTTTTGGCTGTTTCGATGCAATTTTCTATTCAGGTTTCGCCTCGTTATCCCCTTTATAACGATCAAGACTTTACGCCATCAACATACCTACACTATACTAGTTATGATCAAAGCTTGATGTCCTTCCTATCTACTATATCGTCATCCTGTCATGTCGCTTTCCAAAACGTTGTCGAGGTCTGGCGGGGATCTGCTAAGACCACAAGCTGAGCTTGGGCCTACATTGACCCATGAACAACTTGAGATTCTTGTCTGAGTCTTCACAATCATCTACCACGCGTTTAAATCCATTCTACCTCCGCCAAACCCACCCCCCACTCCCGTTCCGCCCTCCCTCCACTCCGCCCTCCGCCTCTTTACCCCACTACTTCGTCCTCCACTCCCCCACCAACCCCTTATTATCACCCTGCCTACAATTGCCCCCCCAGAACACCTCCCCAAACCACCCCCACCCCTTCAACCCCAGATCCCCAAGCAACAAGTTGAAATCAGGGATACCATCAAAGACGAAATCAGGGGAACGCGCGCCGTAGCCCGTAGGGTTAGCGCCAGCGGAAGAAGCGGGAGGTTAACGCTGTGAACTGGGGGAATTGGGTTGGAGGCGTTGAAGTCGGGGCGGGTCAGTTTAGGGGATGTTGTGGTGGTGGTTGGAGGCTGAGGCGCTGCGGGAGGCGTAGGCCCAGAGACTGCTGATTTCAGGATAGGAGCTCGGCTTGGAGATTGATCATCGTGCCTAGGAAAAAGAGGTTCTGTTCGGGGTTTACTGGCGGTGGTACGATGAGGCACCAGAGGCGCCAGGGCGTCATGCCAATGTCAAGGCGGCAATAACGTTCAGCCCCACCGACCGAGCGGCTTCTTCTACGTACGCGCTCCTCCTACTAGTATCTTCACTCGTTGACTTTGAATATTGATGTCTTTACCTACTTTTCACAAGATTCACACCACGTGATCAGATTTGTTTTGCGTGTTGGAGCAGAAGAACGGTAGCCGGAAGGTAGGTAGTTACTTCAGATCTTTGTTTTCGGTTCAGAATGCTTTGATGTTGTTGTAGGTGTTGAGCTCTCAATTCGAAATTTCACAATGTAGACGAGAGATTTGATATTCCTAGAGCCTCATTTCTGATTGGAGATATCGTTGTTTTGGGACCTACATTGAAATTTCTGCTTGAGTCATCGACTATTTTGCTGTCGTTCTGTACCCCCTCATCCCTGTCCTCTCAAATATAGTCCTCGAGTCCCACTTAGCATACTCCCAAAAAAGTCTTCCCATGACAAACCCGCAGGACCTTGTCTCCTCACTTTGTATTGTAAGGCAAAGCTAGGAGGGATTTACTGGCGCCTCTATTGCAGGTTCTGACGAAAGTCTCTTGTCACAAAATAGGCAGATGTTTTCATAATATTATAGAGACGATTCTGTTTCCTGCCTTTTTTGGTATAGTGTCAAGTTGATATCCCCTTACTCTCGATTAGGGTGTTCTATTATTAAGTCTAAGGTATGTTTGTTTGTACTAAGATGCCTTTAACCCTGTAAGGCTGTAAGCTTTCATTGAATGGGAGAAGACATAGAGGTTTCTCATTTCTGAGGATCTTTGCTTTTAATTGGGCCTTCAGGATGGATTCAAGGTTCAGGGAGAGCAATCGCTTGATGTGTTTTCTTACCACTCTTCTACTATTATGCTTTCTTCCCGCGCTAGCCCTCCCCGGGCTCAAAGAACACAGCTTCCATACTAATTTTTACACGACCGTATTAACATTCTATCATGACAAAGCAAGACCGCTATAGTATATACTGATGGCCAAGTTCACTATATGTACGTGTCAAACCATAAGAGTAGAGGAGCTGAAGCAGTACAACCAAGAAAACCATGACACGGAATAACGCCATTCAATTGTATCTGCACACCATCAAGGCTGGGATTTTTGGGTAAGATCACCACAGCTCGCACGTCGGCTCTTTCTTTGGACAATTGAAGCTCTCCCTGAAGTCGCGTGAATTCGCCATCGTGCCCTAAATGAGGTGTTAATTAATCAGATCTATAGCCCGTATCAGGTAGATTTGAACTCACGATGATTCTAGCCCAATTGGGTGCGTGAGGATCCCGGTAGATCCCATTTATGGCTGCTTCTTTCCTAGTCTTGCCACACCACCAATTTGAGTACGAGATGAAAAAAAGCTGCTCCTTGGTAAAATCCTGAAGCCCAGGCAGCAGCTGGGCCGGCTTTTGTTTGTCAAGCTGCTTCCATGCCTGGAACGAAGCGCTCAGTCCTCCCGCGTCGGCGATGTTCTCGCCAAGGGTAAGCCGTCCATTAACATGCAGAACCTCGTTGTTGGGACCCGGTACTGTAAACTCATGGTACTGATCGATAAAGCACTGCGCCTTCTCCTTGAAAGCTTGTATAGTGTTATTGTTCCACCACTCCGTGAAATTGCCCGTCTGATCATAATGTCTTCCAGTTGAATCAAAAGCATGCGAGAGCTCGTGACCGCTGACAGACCCAAACGCGCCGTAGCTCAGATATTGAGGTATGCTCGGGTCGTAGAACACAGGCGCTTGCATGATACCAGCAGGGAATACTATTTCGTTGCCGGCGGGGTTGTAGTACGCATTTACAGTTGGGGCAGTCATGCCCCATTTTGCTCGATCTGTAGGCTTGCCCAATGCGGACCATTCGAGACTTGTGTCAAACTTAGCGACAGAGACGGCGTTCTCGAAGAACGTTGAGCTGGAAATGTTGACGGCTGCGTAGTACTTCTCGAGTGCAATGGAGTCGTGTACATCGGGGCTTTTTGTGGGGTACCCGATTTTCTGCACAATATTGTGCACCTTTTCGACACCGAGAGTCCTAACATCCTTAGTCATCCATTCTGCTGCCTTGAGCTTCTTGATGAACTGTTCCTTGATGTCTGACACTATATGGTCGCCAAAGTCCTTCGCTTCTTCCGAAAATGCCTTCTTTATGAAGAATTTGCTGAGAATCCAGCCAAGCGAGTTGTCGGCTACTTTGACGCACGTCCTCCATCGCTCTTCGGACGCATCTGGGGCTTTACCACCTAGTTGGTTATTGAAACGTAACAACGGTTTCAGCGCATCGTCTTCGACTTTGTTAACATACGCCTGAACGGCTTTCCATACGAAATAAGCTTGGATGGTTTCTGGCTTGGCATTTCGAAAGATTTCAGAAGCTAACTTGAGGTACGAAGGCGAACCAACAATGATCCTGTCAGGCTTGTAGTCGGAGGGTGCCAATACCGAAATAACGTACTGGACCGAAAGCTGAGGGAACAGCGATCTAGTTTCCTCAACAGTCCGGGGGTTGTAGTACTTGACGACATCTTCAGCATCTTCCGTGTCTGGAGTTGCCCGGGCGAGCTTCGTCTCAAAGTCTATAACGGCTTCCACGAGGTCCTCACTTCGTGCGAATATTCGACTCGGTTTCGATTCGCGTAGCGTAGAGTTCGGATACGCTTCATGAAGAAGCCCTTCTAGCACCTGTCCAATAACTTCGCCATAAGTTTTGACTAGCTTTGCGTCTTTGTAGTACTCTTTCGATGGTAAGCCCGGTTGACGTGGAGCTGTCAGGGAAAGCACCACAGAATCGGGGTCCCGATCATCGGCTCCGATACTGAACGACACTATAGCATTAATCCCTATAGTTGTTAGGTACGACACTGTTTTCGACAGCTGATTTTCGCCATTGAAAAGTAGCCCCTTCTGTTGCTGAGTTCTTAGGCTTGGAAAAGGTTGAGAACTTTCATGAGGTCTTGAAGCTGGAAACAGCTCCTGAATCTTGCGTAGGATGTCGAGTAATGGGCCTGAGCCAATCTTTTGAATCCTTTGCTCATCCATACAGCCATCGTAAGCACCCTTGAGCTTATCGAATATAGCTTTTTCTGCTTCAGGATCGTCGGCCAGAGAGTCAACTTGTAGAGCAACATCGGAATATGGTGATTCAAGGACATGACGTAGTACCTGTTGTGAGTTTTCTTGCATGATCGTCCCAGTGAATGAGCTCTCCTGATCCGCACGGAGATCGTGCTTTTCTTTCCAGCCCTCACAAACAAACTTGTCGAAATTGCTACACGGATCGATCTCATGATATCTTGGTGACATGTTTTGTATAATCTCGGAGGCAGCAACGACACAAGCAGGAGTGATACAAATAGTGGCAGGCTTAGACGGTGGTCCTCGGCGGTAACCAACTACAACATCTTGAGCTGAATAGAAGTAGATCCAATGGGTCACACATACCTGTAAAGTAGACAACAAGAGCAATGACCCCACCGATCAGCAGAAGCGTAATGGCCAAGATCATCTTATTACTCCATAGCCAATGTCCAGCCTTCTGGAACCGTTTCCTGGCCCTTCCCTGCTTCTTTGCCAGCCGTCTCGCAGAAGATTCTTCATCGGCATTTGCTTCGAAGCCTTCATTAGGGGCATCGTCAGCTAGCAATGGGGCCTCCTCATTGTCCTGCGCAGAAGTCGGCTCCTTGCCGTGCATATGGGGTTTTGGGAAATTACGTCTAGCATGCTCGTATCCTGTATGAGCTTCCTTCAGGGCCCCATTGGAGGGTCCGGGAGAGCTCATTGTGCGAGACTTCGCTGTTTTATGAAACTTGATATACAAAAGTAAGGAAGTTTACAAAATGATAAACACAATCTAGGATTGACAGATAGAAGGGAAGAATGGCGGATCAATACATATTAATACAAGCTTAGACATATGTATAGCTTCGGTGGGAAGCCCCCGATATAGTGCTGGAAGGATACCTCGAAAGAACAAGACCTATGAAATGTCGAGGTCATGGAAGGGTGCGTAAACGCAGAACGCGCTAAAGACGGAGAAAAGGCTCCCAACCTCCGACCATTACCAACAGCTAGAACAACTAGCTACATGCCTTTCCGGTGCTTGTTAAGTATCTAGCTCACCAAAGCAGACACCATCGGCGAGCGTACAAAGCCATATAAAGAAGCCTACTTCGCCCACTTAAAGGAATACATATTCGAGTCCGACTATATCTCGGAGATATCCCAGATGTCGGAATTGCAGGCAGTCTAAACCGGAAGATTTCCTAGAGAAAGCATTCATGCAGTCGCCCTATGATGGAACCTGAAGCAACCCCTTCGGAGGGTAGCGATGACTTTGTCGATGCTGAGGCCACCTCGCCAAGGGTACTGCCACCCGATTTGCCAAGATCTCTCGATGACCGACAACCTGTTCGAAATTATGGGGTAGAAACCGAGATGTATGATGCCTGGCAAGGTATGAAGTGAGCCTCTCACAAATATACAAGACTACTGCAAAGTGGAGAATGGACTGACCCAGGTCTTCAGGCCAGTCGCAATTCCTCACGAGCCCAATGCCCGCACAACCTCTCAAATTCAATCTTTCATTGCAAGATGATAACGACGATGAGGGCAGTACTACACAGAGATTGGACGATAGTGATAACAGATTGATGGAGATGCTAGCTGCTCAAGCAGCTCATCGTGAAGACCGGTCCGCTGCTGGAAATGAAGATTCGATTGCTAGGGACGGAAAGTTGACAGAGGACCAGAAAAGGGCCTTACTTCAAAAGTCACTGCAGAACGCAGCAAGTAACGGAGACGTGGAGCGAGTAGAAAGTTTACTGCATGGTACAGCGAGCAAGTACATCGACGTCAATGCTCCAGATGAGGAAGGAACAGCACCATTAATATATGCTAGTTGTTTTGTAGGTATTGCCTTGAGCGGTTTAAGAACCGTGGTATTAATATCTATCGTAGGGCCACGAGGACGTAGTTCTAGCCTTGCTTGAAGCAGGCGCCAATGTCGATCGTCAAGATCGAAGAAACCAATGGACTTCCCTGATGTGGGCTATAACTAACCGGCACAAAGACATCGCCAAACTTTTACTCGACCGCGGGGCCTCCCCCACAATCAAGTCCTCTTCAGGTCGGACAGCTTCAGATTTTGCTGCCCCGAACAGCGAGATGTCAGCCTTCCTCAACCAGAATGGGCACCATATAGGGGACGCTGGTGTGGGCGAAGACTTTTACGATAATGCATTTTCTCAAGACAGGTTCGAGCGCGAAATGGAGGAGCTCGAGACCAAGAGACGCATGATGATGGAGAGTTCTATGAACCTTGAGGTTGACCTTTCTAGTCTGGGCTTGGACGAGCGCCCTGAGGTCAGTCAGGGAATCTCGCAGTCTTTGCTGCAGTGCAATGCTAACAAGAACCAGTCACCAGAAGAACTGGATGATCAGCAAGAATTTGTCTGGAATAGATGCCAGCACGATCAAATGTTCGTGTTTCAAGAAAATCAGCTCAATCGTATCCTAGATGTCATTATCACTAGCATGACGCCCCAAAGATCGCCATCGCAGAAGCCGGTCCCCGCCAATGTGTTATTTCTAAGCGCAAGATATGCTCACTATCACGGAACTCCTGATCTACTTGCAACTTTATTGGACACAGCGATGGACAAGATAAATATGAAGGTGGAGCGGCACCAATGGGATATGACTGTGCTTGCATTCTGGATATCGAACGCTACTCTACTTTTGCATTACCTGAAGAAAGACCCAGGTCTTGCGGAAGCCACAATTGAGTTTCAAGTACAGCTTGTAGAGTTGATCAACGAGATCTTCATCTTGATAATAAGAGACGCCGAAAGAAGAATGGATAAGGTTCTTGACGCGGCAATACTCGATCATGAAACTATCCCCTTTGACAATTTGGAGTTCGCAGGCGAGTGGAAAATGTTCCGCAAGAACAAAGTTCAAGTACCAGAGCCTGTCAATTACAAGCCTCCACCACCTAACAAGAAAGCTCAGCCGTCACCAAGAAATGTCACTTCACTACTTTCTTCCACATTATTTGTTCTCGATCTTTATGACATACACTCAGTAATAGCATCACAAATCGTAGCGCAACTTTTTTATTGGATAGGCGCCGAGCTTTTCAATCACATCCTTTCCAACAAGGCCTATCTCGCGAGGTCAAAGGCAATGCAAATTCGCATGAACATCTCGACTTTAGAGGACTGGGCACGAACGAACAACCGAACGCCTGAACATTACGAGGATGGATCTCTTACGTGTACAGGCGAAACCACTGTGGATGCAGCGCGTAAGCATTTTACGCCAGTCACTCAGTTGCTCCAGTGGCTTCAGTGTTTCTCCATGTTGGGTGATAAACCTGATTCTTTGGAGTCGTTAGAAAACACACTCAAGCAATTTACGCGCCTCTCTCCGCAACAGCTTCTCCACTCCAGCAGTAACTACAGGTACGAGAAGGAAGAGAAGGTTTTGCCGAAGATAGCTCGAAAGCGCTTGATGGACCTACAAATAGAAAGCAAGAAGCGGTCGGAGATGGCACGGAGAGCTCGTGACTCAATGTCTCATGTAGCGAGCGCAGCGAACACAGCAACAGCGCCCCCCAAGACTCCTCCGCAGAAAGCAAATGTAGCTGATGACCCTCCGCTCTCGGCGTCATCCGTGAGCCACAGTGAAGGCTTCAATGGAATACATCAGCCCGATGAAGAGGAGACTGTCTCCGACAGCCTTCTATTGGATCCTGCACATATGCTTCAATTTCATTTACCCACAGCCGTCGACATGAGGATCAGCTACGGTGCTGGCTACGGTGGGCTGGACAGAGAGCGGGAGAGGAAGTACATACCCACGGTGCCACAGGAGTTCTTGACCAAGCTAGATATTAGTGGTAACGGGAATACCTTTGAGAGGAAGAGTTGGGATATTCAGGCCGATGACGAATGAAAATGTATGATGGGATGAGCTGCATCGCGCTTGGCGCTGGCGTTAGACGGAGGCTATGGTTTATTGCCGAACTGAGGCTGCCGACAGGAGGCTGCCCCCATTTGCGATATAGTATCTGATGGATTGCAATACTAACGGTTCCATAGAATATCAATGTCCGGTGAATTCTAAGCTTTCACCTCTGTTAGATTCATTGTGCGTAAATCACAGCAGCCAGAGCGGGTAAGCGCTAGTATAAAGAAATAGTCGTACCCTGTAAAACCTCATTGCCACATCATGGAGATCCAAGCACTGTCTCCCGAAATTATTCAAGACACTCAAACCCCGCCTACAGTTACAGACTCCATCCCTACCCATCTTATCGACTCTACGTTTTCCGCTTACATCGGTAACCCCTCCCTTCCCTTCCAGCCCTCCGCGGTCCTTCCCCTCCCCTCATCACCCGCCCCCTCCGAACCCCACCACTACTGCTGACCAAGTGCCCGCAACAGACCTCATCTCTCGGCCCCTCGGATCGCAAATCCTTGCCTTCTCAGACGAATTCTTTGCTTCAGCCAATAATCTTATAACCCCAGCCCCTCCAATCCATCGCCCCGGCTACTTCGTCCCCACCGGCGCTTGGTACGATGGCTGGGAGACGCGTCGACATAACCCTTCTCCCTTCGACTGGGTAATCATCCGGCTAGGGGTAGCGAGTGGAAAACTGAAAGGTGTCGAAATTGATACGACGTTCTTTGACGGGAATCATGCGGAAGCAGTAGCTGTGCAGGGAGTGTTCATCACTGGGGAGAGTGCTGATGAGAAAGTCAAGAGTTTGAAAGACGAGGAGTGGCAAAATGGAGAGCAGCTAGGGATAAGGGAGTGTGGACCTTCTAGGCGACAAGCGTGGAAAGTGGAAAGGGGAGGGGAAGTCACACACGTGAGGCTCTGCATGTACCCTGATGGTGGTATCGCACGCTTCCGACTCTATGGCGAAGCTATCCCGGTGTTCCCGGAAGACAAGAACGAGGAGATTGAGCTCAGCGCGGCAATTATGGGTGGTGTGGCAGTAGCGTGCTCGGATGAGCACTATGGGAAGAGGGGAAATTTGTTGCTGCCTGGAAGGGGCGTGGATATGGGTGACGGGTGGGAGACGAGGAGGAGTCGTGAAAAGGGCCATGAAGATTGGGTGATTGTGAGATTAGGGGCAAGGGGGAGGGTGAAGAGGGTAGTGGTGGATACGATGCATTTTCGAGGGAACTACCCGAAGGGGGTGAACGTTGAGGGAATGGATGCTGTGGGAGAGGAGGTTTTGGGAGGCGGGGATGGGAGATGGATGGAAGTTGTGGGTGTGCAGGAAGGATTAGGGCCGGATAGGGAATTTGATTTTCGGAATCTCTTTGACCATAACGAGAGGGTGTTTACGCATATGAAATTGACGATTATTCCGGACGGGGGGGTGAAACGATTTAGGGTCTTTGGAACGAGGATTTGAAGGTTTGCGGATTGGGGTAATGCACGGAAATACTCCTGAATACAACACAGCAAGTATAGAGATTCAATTAGGTCGAACACGAGTACCTTACGCTTCATCCACAGGTGGATTAATCGTTATACAGTGAACCCGAGAATATGCGGATTCGCTTAGCCTTAACCGGCGAAGACGCGCTTAGAACCCCGTGACCCCTGACGATCTAACGAGTTTGGTGAGCATGGACTCCCTAATGTTGCATGTTGTGCATATGAAATAAAGAAAGAGTCAGATCCCTTCATGGCTACTATATTTTGTGATCTGAGGCATCTTCTTGACTTTGGCCATGAAGACGACCAATCCATCTCGACGACCGGTTAGCCGGGGCAATCTTAAAGCCATTCCGTATGAGGATACAACGGCTGCCAAACCACCAATACCTATTGCCCTTGCTACACCACCTCCTAATACATCCCAAAGAGACAGGATCCTCAACAAACGGCCGAAGACTTCTGATCAGCAACTATCTCCATATCATGCTCGATCGAGGTTTAATGAGGATGCCAGAAGGGATTCGGGTCTTGCGCCTTCGAGCTCAACAGCAAGAGATAGTCGTACAACATTGGGTACTGATGGTGGATCGTCGACTAGTCTGAAAATCTCGCCAAGTCTTCGAAAGTATCCCTCGCAGGACGACTTTCGATCGTCACCCGCAAAAAAGACAAGAAGATGGGGGAGTCCCAAAGTCCACGTCGAGCCTCCACCAGTACCTCAATTACCGTTTTTAGGAATTATGACTCAGATACCTACTAGCAGCTTAGAAGACCTTACAATACCGGGTCAATTGGAGTTCTCAAAGCGGGGTAGCATGCTGATAGGGGGGAGGAAGGTGAATAATGCGAATGGAGAACCTGTGAAGGTTTCAGGTGTCATAGGAAGCCGCAGGAAACTAAGCACCTCAATGCTTTCTCCGCCGATGAGTTTACCTACTAGAGTACTGTCAGCAGATGATGAGATGCTTTCCCATAAAGTTCGGTCCATGTACGAAGGTGGAACAGACAGGGACTCGGATTTGATCGATGGTTCGAGTTTTCACAGGGGTAGAAGTGATCGCGCGGACGACAGCATAATACCTGGGAACTCATCCAGTTCATTGATAAATTTAAATCACATCCTCGCTGCGAACGCAAACGGCGGCCCAAGCGCTAGGGCATCGTCCGGGGCGATTACAACGAGCAAAAGGGAGAGCATGATTATACGCGAGGAGACTGAGTTAGCTGGTGGTATAGAGGACTGGGAAGACCTAAGAGGTGGGGATGTTGATCGATACGGGTTCATTGTACCCCGTAGGCTTGATTCAGAGAGCTCGTCAGTGAACTCCCCGCGCATCATGACACCAGAGCCGCCTCGAATACAGCGAGTCTCAACGCTCTTGCAACTTGCATCGGAGGCTCCTCGAAAGGGAAGAGGCACAATGAAAAGAAGTCCTTCAGCTCACAGTACGGTGCGCTCAGCGGCAACGCCTCCTGGATCGCGGCCATCTTCACGATTCTCACGTCCAGCATCGTCGCAGAGCTCTTATCGAGGAAGCGTTAACGGCAATTTGAGATTACGGTCTGCCACAAACCGGCTCCCACACAACAAAGGCCGAAGATTCGTGGATGAAGCGGGGGACATGCTTACACTCCCCCCTGGATTGGCCGACATTGCCGAGAACGGGGAGGACAACAAAGCAGCGCAAGAGCTTAAAAAGAAAGAGTGGGAAAGAGAGGAGAAGTGGAGGAAGATGGCTAAAGTAGTCAAGAACAGGCGAGACGGTGGAGGCATGATCTTCGAATTTGATACCAAAAGCGCCAAGGTCATTGACCGAGCATGGAAGGGAATACCCGACCGATGGCGCGCTACAGCTTGGCACGCCTTCTTGACCGCTAGTGCGAAGAAGAGAAAAGATAGCCCGAAAGACGACGAACTCATTGCTGTCTTCAAAAAGGTCCTGGACCAAGGCTCTCCCGATGATGTGCAAATCGATATCGACGTCCCTCGAACGATAAACAGCCACATCATGTTTCGCCGACGGTACCGCGGAGGTCAGCGGTTACTCTTCAGAGTACTACATTGCCTGTCCATCTACTTTCCCGATACAGGCTATGTCCAAGGCATGGCCGCCCTGGCTGCAACGCTTCTCTGCTACTTCGACGAGGAAATGACGTTTGTGATGCTGGTGCGGATGTGGCAGCTGAGGGGCCTGGAACGCTTGTACAAGTCCGGGTTTGAGGGGCTGATGAAGGCGCTCGAGGAATTTGAGAAGACGTGGTTGGCTGGGGGGGAGGTATCTGCTAAGCTGGTGGGTTTCTGAAGACTGCATTGCACTCTTTTGCACTAAGCTAATTTTATAGACCGAGCTCGGGATATCCCCTACCGCTTATGGCACCCGCTGGTACCTCACCCTTTTCAACTACTCTATCCCCTTTCCCGCCCAACTCCGTGTTTGGGACGTCTTTATGCTTCTCGGCGACCCGGACGGTACCTCCACCGACGTGTCTGCCCCAACCTCAAAAAAGGACGACGAACCCTCCTTTGATGGTGGCCTAGACGTACTGCATGCGGCTTCTGCGGCACTGATCGACGGCACGCGAGAGATCTTGCTAGACTCGGACTTTGAGAATGCCATGAAGGTACTCACGAGCTGGATTCCCGTCAGGGACGAGGAGCTTTTCATGAGGGTGGCCAAGGCGGAGTGGAAGATGCATCGGCGGAAGAGGTGAGGTGGTGTTGTGCATCAGCGGAGGAAGAGGTAATTACTTGGAAGAGGAAAGAGATACCCTGCTATTAATTATATTATAATATGACGAATGGGAATTGGGCGCATTGGTAGAGTTTAGGGAGATATTTGGTTTAGTGGGGTGGGGAAGACGGCTATAATAGATGTGGTAACTACTAATGTATAAGAACTTGGCTATATCTTTTCTCTCACACGGCGCGCTCGGCCTCGCTCTCCATCCCTCCAGCATCGATTACAAATGCTCAGTGTCTTCGACACCCTTCTCAATAAACAAAAATCCCTTCCCCCCCCTTCCCAATTCTCTTTTCTTAACTAACCAGCACCCACCCACTCCCACCACCACACTCACCCCCTTATACATGCCCCACCCAACTCACCCACCCCACCCACCCAAACTCCACCCCATCTTCCCTCCCCCCCCAAACCCCTTCCTCATATCCATCCTCCCGTCCCGCAACCACGTTTCCCCCCTCTTTATACCTCCCACATTTCTTCCCTCATCCCCCCCCCCCCCCCCCCCCCCCCCCCCCCCCCCCCCCCCCCCCCCCCCCGCCGCGCCGCCGCCCCCGGCCGGGC
>JAABUI010000171.1_pt1 | contig 88756 bp, 100 predicted proteins | sample 5559111 | NCBI WGS metagenome assembly JAABUI01 (sample SAMN10711870, study PRJNA513365) | rock metagenome | isolation source: Antarctica rocks | place: Antarctica: Victoria Land, Buttleship Promontory | reverse complement strand
AGCTTATGTTCTCCTGAGTCATATAGATAGCCGGCTCTTCCCTTCTAGATACTTTCCTTCCTTAGCATTTATATACTCGTTACATTACACCCATATGACTCGCTCTATGCTGGCCCCTAACACATTGCACAAAAGACATATATTGAGAAACAGCTTCAAGCAAACATGATATGATACTTCATCTCTTCAGCTGAGATGCTCATGCTCTTTACATTTAAAAAAGATGAAACACTGCGATCATGCATTAATTATTAAAAACTCAATACAATAATTCTCAAGAATAAATGTTTTCTTTTGTTGATCAATGAAGCTCTTGATCATCTTGCAGATGTTAAGTGATTTATCAAGCTTGACATCAAGAACGTGTTCAACAAACTTTGCATATGAAAAGAAGATGAATGAAAGATAACATTTTGTACAAGATTTGACTTATACGATTATCTCATGATGCTCTTTGATCTCATCAATACATCGACTTTCTTTCAGATTTATATGAATCAAACTTTGTTTGAATTTCTTGACATCATTTATCTTGTTTATCTGAATGACATTCTGATATTCAGCAAAACTCGTAAGAAACATGCTCATCACATATGATAAATTCTTGACAAACTGCAGATTCTAAAGCTTTACATCAAGCTCTTCAAATGCAAATTCTTCAAGAAAGAATTATTCTTTCTAAAATATAAAGTAGAAAAAAAAGAAATTTCAATGAAGAAGAATTGAGTGCAAATCATTCAAGATTGATCACAATCAAGAATAATGAAAAAGATTTAAATGTTTCTCAACTTTGTCAACTTTTATCATTGATTCATAAAGAATTATTCAAGAATAGCATCATTCTTAATTGATAATCTTAAAATGAGTCTCTTTTTTAATACAAAGAAGAGATGAATTCTTAAAGAATAGATGAAGTGAATTGAACTCATTGACAGTGCTTGAAATGCTTTTCAGCAGCTGAAAGTCATCTTTGCTCAAAACGTTGTTTTTCAGCACTTTAATTTTGCAAAAGTCATAAGACTGAAGATAAATGTTTCTGAATTTGCAAAAAGAATGATGATGTCTCAATAAACAGATATCACACTTGAGAATCTACATTGACATTCAATAATCATCTGATCAAGAAAGTGATAATCGATTGAATGAAATTATGATGCACATAATCAGAAAATACTGATGATCATCAAAAGCATGAATCATTAAAGACATTATTTAGAAAAGACTTGACATGAAATAAAGATAATCAACAATCATGCAAATCTTCAATACTTCATGACAACAATCAAGCTCTTTTGCAGACAGATGAAGTGAATCAACAGACTTACTGCATACAACTTTAAGATCTTCTATCAAAAGAAAGTAAGTAACTTTGTTGATGACTTGTCAAGAAGACTTGACTATGAGAAAGATATCAATGTAGATGAGAAAGAATTCACTTGTGATTTAACATACATGAAAGAACTCTTGAAGAATTTCTCAAATCAATCAGCATCAACGCTCATTGTTTTCACTCGACAGTTCAAGACTCTGAGCATCAAGAATCATGAAAGAATAGTCATCAGATTATTTAAAAAGATTATCAACTTATCAGCATTCATGAGAAGAATCAAAGAAGTCTCTCAGACTTTAAAGAAACTCTCGATTACTGACGAGAAGTCTCAATGATGATTTCAAAACATCATTATTTCTTGTTAAAAAAACATCTGTCTTCGCAAAAATATTGAGTCAACATTTACTACTGTCGCTGAGACTAAGAAAGACATCTGTTTTTGCAAGAACATTGAGTCAAGATTTATTACTATTGTTGAAATTAAAAAAGATATTTGCTTTTGCAAGAACATTGAGTCAACATTTATTACTATCGTTGAAACTAGAGAAAATGTCTGTTCTTGCAAGAACATTAAATCAATGTTTATCACTGTCGCTGAGATTGAGAGAAACATTATTCAGATGAAATGAAAACGCAGAAGAGCAAATTCTTTTGTTAAAGAAAGTGAATGTTTGATCATGAGTTAAAGCAGAGATTCAATCACGTGTTGTTCTGCTAAAGAGAGTGAATGTTTGATCATGAGTCAGAGCAAAAGTTCAATTATGTGTCATCTCGCTGACTGTTATGATTCTAGTCTTCGTCTATTCTTCGTCTAGTCTTCGTCTGATTTCACTTTAATTGAGTCTAGCGAGAATCTGATCTAGTCATGTTATCATCGAGACTCTGCTTCATATGTGTAAGACATCAATCTCTTTGAGTCTAGCACAGAGCTAGAACACACACATATAACAGTGAGTTCTTTTCTGTAGATACTTTTCTTTCTTAGTATTTATCTATTAGTTATATTACACTTATATGACTCGCTCTATGTCGACTTCTAACATTAGATAAATACTCATCAATTCTACTATCAACATGTAGATGATATGAAACAATCTACTTCGTTTGTTCAGAAATTCGCAAGAAATTCTTCGAATTTGTATCACTTTTTATTTGCAAGAAATTCTTTGTGTCACGAACTGAGAGCTGAATGAAATCAGAATGAAATTCTAATAACTAGATTTTAAATACAAGACGTTGCATGAAGAAGAAAGAAAAGAAAGAGATCATTCAGAGATTCTTATATCTCATGAACGCTGAGTATCATTCGTATCGAGAGACTTTCATAACATCATTGATAATCTCACGTCTATCATCATCTATAATATTGTTCAACATCATCTAAGTGATCTAACATCTCTTTTCCTAACATCTTTCGAGTAATACATGCTAAAATCGTGACACTTTGAATATTTAAATGAGCTAAGAACAGTCGCTCATAGAATCAATGATAAAGAATCTTCATTGATTGCTTGAGAATCAACTCAAGCTTGTGAATCAGACGAGTCAAAACAATCTGTGTCGTTCAATCAAATTAGTGAGTCTGCTTCAAAAACACGATTCGAATTGATCTCTTCAATGAGCAAGTCGACTAGTGAGTCTGCTTCAAAAATATCTTTCGTCAATGCAATGATCTATTTACTCACATCGCTCTATCAATCAGCAAATCAATCTATCTCGTGTTTCTGTGTCAACTAGTGAGTCTGCTACAAGAGCAGATAACAATTGATCTCGTCGACTGAGCTAGTCATTCGAAGTAAGTCTGTTACAACAATAACTCACTCGATTCAGCAATGAATCGTCTTTTATTCGTATCTTCTACGACTTATTTCTATTCACAAAATTGACGAACAACAGCAAGATGATATGTACTGAAAACAGAATGAAACATATACTATATGTCTGAAATCACGAAGATCTGAGCTGAAATTCGTTCATCATTGAATATTTGAAGCTGAATAAAAAGAGTCTGCTTGAATGACAAGAATATTGAGTCTGCTATAAAGACATGAACGAAACAAGCTCTGCTACATGCGTGTAGTAAAGACGAATCAACAGTGAGTCTGCTTCAAAGACGCGTTCGATATTGATCTCATCATCGAGTCAGTCACTCAATAGTGAGTCTGCTTCAATGACATGATCAGAATTGATCTTTTTGATGAGCAAGTCGACTAGTGAGTCTGCTTCAATGATCATTCTTTCTCTCTCATAGTGAGTCTGCTACAAAAAATCATCACTCTATCTCTCTTTTTCTACATAGTGAGTCAACTACAATAAACATTTTTGATGATCTGAAAGATTAATAGAAAGACTTGATGAAATAACATTCATGTAAACATGAATAGTCAAGAGAGAGAGAGTAATGTTATGATTCTAGTCTTCGTTTATTCTTCGTCTAGTTTTCGTCTGATTTCACTCTAATCGAGCTTAGCGAGAATCTGAGCTAGTCATAATGTCATTGAGACTCTGTCTTCTATGTGTAAGATGTCAATTCTATCGAGTCTAGCACAGAGCTGAGATGAACACATATAAGTTGAGTTCTTTTCTGTACATACTCTTTTCTTTCTTAGTATTTGTCTATTAGTTAAATGACACTCATATGACTCACTCTATGCTGATCTCTAACAATTTTGCTGATATCATCTTTGTTTATCTTGATATCAAGAACGAGAAAACACAGCTTCTTCTCAATATACTTTTCAAATTCAAGAAACATCTGACTTTGAGCTGAGTTAAAAGAAAGATTGCAAGAGATGATCATCATTTTCTTGATCACAAATTCAGAATCAGATGCAACAAAGAATGAAGAAAAGTTTGTGTAAGATTGAGAAGAAAAAAGACTTAAGCGAAGTGATGAAGAGACAAAATTGATGAAATCAAACTTGAGATCAGATGTAATCTTGACATGAAAAGAATTTGAGCAAGACAGAGAAATGCTTAAGTCAAATGAAGAGAGAGCAAAGCTGACAGAAATGAGCATCAAGTCGTTCTTAAGTGCTTTAAAAAACATCAATTAATCATTAAATTTTTACATCTTAAAACTACTGAAAACTGAAAATTATACTTATGACTCATACTTGCAATTTGTCTTAATAACGATGCATAGTGCACATTTCTTGAAATTCTTTTCAATAAAAAACTTTATTTTTACGCAGTTTACATTTCTTTTCATGCACTTTTTACATCTATTCAAGAATTGTATCGTAATCTCTTTGCTATACACATTCAGAGCTGTTTTGTGATGCTGAGTTAATGACGTGAGATTTCTCATGTAGAGAGAAAGAGAGACAGATTTCTGATTAAAAATGACGTGAGAATGAAAGAATTGAACGCGAGCAGCAGACACAGCGAGCGCGCTGACGCAAGATGAAGAATCAATAGCAAAGAAAGCAAGCAAATGTGATGCAAGCACGTTTCATGTTTTAAGAGAGAGATATGATGAAGAACTGCGTCACTCACTTCTCTTAGACTTCTTCATCTTCATTCAAGATGTCATCAGCTCATCATCATCAAATCAAGAAGCTGATTCATATTCACTATGATTATGATACTTGAAGAAATTGTACAGAACTACTCTACAGAATGAATAAAAGATTGAGTAAAATAATGAAATGAAGACTGAATGTGAAAACGAAAGTTGAAGAAGAAAGAAAGTTGAAGATCACGCAGAAGATAAAAAAGATGAATCAATGAAAATTCACTACTTCACAACAAATAAACATAAACATCAATGATCATCATTCTCGCGCTAGTCACAATAAACAACAGAAGCATCATTCTTCTGTTCACTGTTTACTTCTACTATCTGATACTATTTTCTGCTCATTGTCTGCTTTTACTATCAAGTATCATTTATAGAAGAAAAACTTCAAATCAAGCAAATTTCGACTTTCGTTACAATTGTCATCATGAGAATTCAAGTTTAGTCGACGTGCATATGCTAACAAAAGAAAGTGTCGAAATCATGACAACATACTGCATAACTACATAAAACGTCTGCAAAGTGACAGTTGAAATATAACAAACAACAAGATAATTGTCAGAATTCAGATCTACGAGAATCAAAGAATAAACATGAATGTTACTGTTGATCATCTAGAAACTCTACATGAGTTGCAAAGAATGCTCAGCTCACGTTTATGAAAATCAGAAATTAAAGAATATGCTATCGTCAGAATTTAAATCAGACACAAATGCTATTGCTGATTGTCTAAAGATCTTACATGAGTTGCAAAAAATATTCAGTCTACGTTTATGAGAATCAGAAGTTGAAGAATATGCTATCATCAAAATCTAAATCTACAAGAATCAAGAAAATAAACGCGAATGTTATCGCTGACTCTCTAAAGACTCAATGCTTGCGACTTGAAGAATAAAACAATGCTCACGCGTTATTGAAACAGAATCTTGAGAACACAATTACACACAGTGAACTCTGATGTCATGCTTTGCATGATGTCATCGCTCTTCTGCTTGCAATCATTCACAATTCAACAATGAGAATGTTGTTATTAAAAAAGAGAATAATTGTCAAAACTCAGATCTATGAGAGTCAGAGCTCTTCAGAGAATAAAGAACAGATACAAGAACTATTTTTCAACGCTATCATTGATTTCTCAAATGAGAATCTGAGTCTATGAGAATCTTTATCATTGATTCTCAGAGTTTTTGAGTCTATCAAGAATTCAAGTCACATACAACTCTTAACATTTCATCGATGATAAGAATTCAAGTCACATACAATCTTCAAGAAATCTCACATGAGTTGCATGTAATCTCGCTTGTCTCATTGATGATGCTTGAGCTTAGTCTTCTGAGTATATAAAGAAGAGTTCACTTTTGTATTTTGTAGTCTAGTGTTAACTTTCTATACAAATAAATATTACTAAACTACTATCAAATTTGATTGTATTATCTATGCGCATATTCTTTAGTGTAACTGCACATTTTTTAAGTTACTCACACTATTGCAAGTTTATATACATTAGAATTTACATGTTGTGCATTGATGATTGCATCACAAACAAGAATGTTGTGACTTGCAAAAGTTAATGAGACAAGTTGTGTGAACTGTCATCAAAATAATGCAGATCAATCTGTCTTACAGAGATTTACACTCAGATGTTGTTTCAGTTTTCAGACGTGTTAACGTCGCTAAGTCTCTTTGAGTTAACATTCTCACTAAGTCTTTTCAAATTAACGCTCTGCTGACTTTGCAACGTACAAGCGACACATTTGAGTATAAATCTCTGTAGAATAGATTGATCTGCATTAACTCTGAAATAATATCAAACTTTGTTGATCATCTTATCTGATGTGATAAAGTATGAGCATATTATTGAATTAATTTCGCTCTGTTTATTTATTCTTATTGACTTGTTTATTTACTCATCACTTTACTCATCATTTTACTCATCATTCTACTCATCAGTCATTACTTTACTCATTCTTCTACTCTACTCATCATTCTACTTATCATTCTACTTATCATTCTACTTATCATTCTACTTATCATTCTACTTATTATTCTACTCATCATTTTACTCATCATTCTACTCATCATTCTACTCATCATTCTATCTACTCATTTATTTACATTTTCAGCTATCAACTCAGTTATCAACTTGATTGTTTACTTATCATTTTACTCACTTCAAAACATGCTTCAAAATTGCTTCAAAACATGCTTCATGTAACATGTTTAAATAAGCATCATTCGCTTTATGATTTACTTCATAATATGTTTCATATATGCTTCATAACACATGTTAATTAGCTTAATAGAAAACATTCTTTATAATTCTTTATAAAACTCTTGATCAAACTTATTAAATGCTTTATTAAACTTTTTATTAAACATTTTATTAAATTTTCTACTGAACTCTTTACTGAGCTTTCTGTTGAGCTTTCTATCAAACTTTCGATCAAACACTTTATCAAACACTTTATCAAACATTTTATCAAATTTTCTACTGAGTTCTCTACTGAGCTTTCTGTTGAGCTTTCTATCAAACTCTCGATCAAACATTCTATCAAATACTTTATCAAACTCTTTATTAAACACTTTATTGAATTTTCTATCAAACTCTCTATCAAACTTTCTATTGAAATGACTTAATGCACTTTCTCAATCATGAAAAAGAATGTTTGAATCAAATCTTCATCTTTCAACATGATGCAAGTTCAACTGAGTTCAGTTGATGATATGATCATGAAATATCAAGCGACAAGAACAAAAAACAGAAGTTAGCATATTCTTGATCGCGTTGCTCGACTACTCGAATTATCATACGCAGTCAACTCAATGATGTGACAACGCAATTTATTGATTTCACAGAATTTTATTGATACTTAAATTAGACGCATCAGATAAAGCATATGTGAAAGTACTATTGCAAGTTCACATACATTAGAATTTACACGTTGTGCATTGATGATCGCGTCGCAAACAAGAATGTTGTGACTTGCAAAAGTTAACGAGACAAGTTGTGCGAACTGTCACCAAAATAACGCAGATCAACCTGTCTTACAGAGGTTTGCACTCAGACGTGCCGTCCGTACGCTGCGAAGTCAGCAGGGCGCTAACTCGAAGGGGCTTAGCGACGTTGGCACGTCTGAGAACTGAGGCAAGTGCTCTCACAGGTTCGTCTTTCCGGTTCCTCTTGCCTTTTAGTCGAAATGGTCTCGTTTCTCTTCGTGTTCGCTTGAAGACAACCACACAGCTTACGACTTGCGGCCAATCGTCCAAGCCACAAAGATTCGGATGGAGTGCGAAATGCTTCAAATGGGGTGGTAGTGAAGGAACGTGCTTGTTAAACTGTATCCATAAAGTTTGTACAAGTACAAATACCACCTCGCAGGCCGTCTATATGGAAACTTAGAAACTCATGCACCTGGAGTAAATACCTCTACTCCAGCAATGACTTTCTTCGGGAGTGCTGTAATTCTGTTCTTGACTCTCGCAGCTGCAGCGTGCTCTTTTTTCTCTCAACGACTTCAATCTACTCCCAAGGGCACTTTCCCCGGCCCAATGTTCTAGTCTCGTCTCTGTCGTTAGCGTTTTAAAGGTCTACCAGGCAACTTCCTTCTGTGATTCATTTTTATCTATCAAGACGCAGACGTCCGTTTCCGTCACGTTAGTAAAGAAGCGTTGTAACGTTCATTCTCCATTCTTAATGTTCGGACAGTACTACTACGAAGACTGTGACTACGACAACTGGGACTGCATCGTTGGTCTACCCCTACGCTGATTGTCTGATTATGATAACTGAATCATCATCTAGCACTTCAGTTCTCTTGAAAGCAGGCCAACCCCCGGCAAAAGCCCGTAGAGAGATCTACCATGCAGTGAAGGCTCGACATGATTCCTATAATGCGCTGGAAAAGCGCAGCCCCTTACCGAGCTATCTTACGGCATTCGCCAGCTCTGCGGTCTCTAGCGCTTGTCAATGTCTCAGTGTACCAACGCCGCTGACTACGGTCAAATCCATTTCCACGGCCACAAGCACGAAATCCGTGCCATAACCCGTCAAGACGAGGACAGTATATCGTAAGTTTAATCTGGTTCGCTGTTTTTCGTTATCAATCATGATTTGGAATTTAAAATACTATATGGACCCTTTTCATTTAAGAAATCCTTCTCTACCTTGCGTAGATCCGTTTCCGAACCTAAAACAAAATCCCTCCCCCAAATACCATACCGTCCCTCAAACTAATTTCGCGCCCTTTCTCAGCCTGCGCAACCCCCATCACCCGCTTCTCCCCGACCCTCCCCTACGGCCTCAGCTCCGGCGGCCCTGGCACATCAAACAATCTCAATAACAGCATCACCAGCGTTGAAGCCTGCTGCGACCTTTGCTACTTCGGTCTCTCTAATTGCATTCAAGCGTACTATTTCTCTTACGAAGGCTGCGTTATCAGCCAGGCGAATCCCGGGAGTGTGGGCGATGGCATTGGTATCAGCAGCGTGTGCCCGACGGGACAGTTTGGGGGATTGACTTACCGGAACGATAGTAATCCCGATTTCAGGAGTACGGGGGACTTTGCGGGGCCTTGTGGAATGACATACAACAATCTTTAGGGTCTGCTTGTCTCAAATGGGGAAAATCAATCAGAGGAAGCAGGTCGCAGTATGAAGGATTTGGGAAACGAGATGTCACCGGGAAACGCAATTGAAAACGGTGTAGTCAGACTTATCGCCACTAGGTTGAGATATCCAAAGTCCGCAAGAAACGATATGTCGAGAGAGATAATAGGAATGGTTGTGAAAATTAGATCGGTAAATGTAGGTATCGTAGGTGCCGGGTAGATCAGCCCTATGAATCTTTCAAACGCCAGTCCATGTTCTATTCTGACTGAATGTTTCCATACTCTATCCAAGCACATCCTTCAGGACTATATTTAACTTGAAGACGACATGGCAGACCCGACCATCTGGCGTCAGCTTTTTTTTGTTCTTTTACCACTTATAATCGAGCACACTGCAGATCTGGAAACCCTTCGAAATTGGTGTCATGTTATGAAACAGAAAGATTCCACCTTTCTACATCGTATTGCAATTAAAGAAACATAAAAAGTAGTAACTGTCAACAAAGATTCTCTTCTGCATGCACCTGGTGGGATTTGGAATCCTAGCGATAATGACAGTTCTGAGAGTAAAGAGGAAAGCGAAACACAATCGACTGCAGAATCTGGCAACGAGTCTCATGATGGGTACAAATGTGAATGCCCAGATTGAAACGCATACACTTTTGTTAATGGAGGACCTGGCCGCGTGCAAGACACATCCGGCCTTCAACATGATGTCCGAAAAAAGATTCATTATCGAGAAATCAGTCAGCATATCAGGAAACTTATATTTGATTTCGTATTCCCACGTAAAAGGAACCAAGAAGGCGAAGAGGAGCTAATCGCTTGGAAGAAATCGAGATTACATTACAAGCCCTGATGTCTCAGCCATTTGTCGAGGAGATAGAGCATGATGGGGTCCTATATCAGCAGACGCTTGATCGAATCACGAATATACTGACGCTGAAGGTTTTGAAATTACGCGAAACGCCATACTGGACTCCATGTACTCTAAGGTCGGTTGTGATGCCAGACGGAGAATAACCTGGACTGACGTTCGTCAAGTTACAACACATGCATTCGCTCAAGGTTTTCCATGTGTCTCAACTTCTTGCATCCGAAGGCTTAGGCCTAGGACAAGCAGTTCGGAGCCTGAGTAATATAGAAGAACTATACGTAGGAGCGTCGTCATGGAGAGAGGAAGCACAGGCTTTACTCATTTTCCTTGAGTCACTCTTCATACCGAATAAGGCGGACAAAAGAAATCCTCCTCAATCTCCAGTATCCTCGCTGAAAAGCTTTTCCTTGGTCGATTGCAATCACACGTAGGTGCTTCGACTGCTGCTTGTTGCGCATAGTAGTGACCGACCGTTGTGTAGGGTGTGTATTTCCACTATACATCTCTTTGATCTCAAACCTCTTGCTAAATTACAGAACCTGTACTCTGACGTTCCACTAAGCGAAACTTTCATGGCCCTCTTCCTAGAAGCAACCAGTACGCACAATCTTACCGATCTTACAATCTCTATGGATCCGTCGCGGAGTGGCGAGCCATCTCCCCGAAGCCTTCATACGATACTGAACCGCTTACATTTTGAAACGCGTGGCGGAATTACTTCGATAGAAAGCAGGATATTTTTCAGCATTTGGTGCCGTGGATGCACTCATGGCAGGTCTACCTTTCAAGCCCTCAGCCACCATCTTCAAGACATCCCGAGCTTTTCGTTTACGATGAGGACGATAAGTACGATGAATTGAAGTGGAAAATATTCGACCACGATTCCCAACCATATATGTGGGGATATAGAGTGAGGCACTTGAGGATTGACCAAATCGACATCAACCAACTTAAAGTCAACAAGATCGATGATGATTCTAATGACTTCCGGCAGCTCAAAATATTAGTTCTCCGACCTGTGACAGAGCAAGTGATTAACCAGTTCTACGAAGTTAGCATCCGATCCTTACCATATTCATTCGAACCTTTCGAACCAGATCTTCCATCTGACATGAACACATTGAGAGAAACCCAGATCGCGCAGGAAATTGCTGCTCAAGAGCTTCCAAGTCTGCGAATAATAGCGATTGACCGATACAAGTACTGAGTGCAAGAAAAGCAATGTAAAAAGAGCTCCCGGAACCTCTGGTTTTTGCGTTGTGCGCTGAAGAATCTGAAGCAAGAAGCTGAGATCCTGCGCATAATGAATCAAGACGATTGAAGTTTCTTGACCGACAGATCTATCTGCCTTCCCCAAATGTTCTTCGTCGAGCAGAGACATAAGGCGAACAGAGTGGTATATCGTAACGAAGATGTTGCTCGTAGGTTACAATCAGTCGATGTCTGACTCAGTTCGGTCATTCATTCATGCCTCAGATGACAATGCTCAGATAATCGTTCAGCTATTTAAAGTTGCGAGCAACTACTAGCTCTTGTAAGACGACGAACATTAAAGGCAAGATCGATGATCCCTCAAATAATTCGCGCTCTCACATCTCAGCTTCGTAGCCTGACGCACGCAGTCTTTCAGATCATGGTCACGAGTCTGTTCCACCGGTTCCTCTTCGATCGATTGTCTCGATTCGTGTAAATCATCTCAGATTCTTCTCCCCATCCTCACTTTTCATATTAAACGTGTCTTCAAATCTACATACCTTTTCCAGAGATTGATAGCGTTATACATCAAACTCGAACCGGATCGTGCGTAGATTTCTATCTTTAGGGCAAACAAGATCAAAGCATCGATCACCTCACATGATACGTCTCGCTCTATGAACGTTTACTTTTACTAGTGCATTCTCGATGTTATCTCTATGCACACCAGCCCTTTATCAACCATCTCCATTAAACCGCCGCCGTCCCCCATCTTCCGGACCTCCCCAACGCTCCCCCGTCCCACCACCCCAACCAATCTCACCACCCCACCATCCCCATCACAACTATTTAAAACCCCTCCACGACTCCACTCTCTATCTAGCCTGAAGCATCCCTTCTTATGAGAAGGCCATTACTTCACCATGCTATGGAATGGAATAAAATTAAAGAGTATTGATGCTAGACATGAAACATTTGACTCAGTGATGATGCTAGGGGGTTATCTAGGGTTTGGTTCTTAGAAGGGTGGGGATTGTGGGGCTGGGGAGGGATGGGGATGGGGATGGGATTCTATCGCATATCTGTGGCGCCGATGGAAATATGAACGATTCGACGAACAGAACACTCGAATCTCGCAATTTGAGAATGCGACAACGAAGAAGTCAGGACAAAGAGAACCATCTACCCATCCGATACTACCGTTATGCAATTCGTTATTCACAAGTCCGTGGGGTTAAAAAAAACATGTACCGATTCAACGAGTCGAGCAGTCAGATCTCACGCCTAAAGAAGCGGTTGAAAGTTTAAAAAGTGAAGAATGGATAGATGTGTTGTCAGTCTCTTCGGTACTTCGGTTAGGCTTCCTGCTATTACACTTCGCGTTAATTCTTGTAAAATTGTTTTTGGTTCAACGAGTTGAGTATTGAGATGTCATGAGGGATAGGGATAGAGACGATGTATCTTTTTTGACGTTTTTGCGAGTTGAAGAGGAAGAGGCATATTGAAGAGTGTCAATGAGTTATTGTGTAAAACGACCGTCGATTCACAAGCCAACGAATTAGAAAGTGAGATCTTACGAGTGAAAGACGTAATGCCCGAAAGAAAGAAAGCCGTATCTGATTAATGTTTTTGCAAGTTGGAAAGAAAGAGCATACTACCCACGATCAACGACCTATCGTACAAAAACAATCATCGACAAACCCTATCGTACACCTATCCAACCGCCCCACCTAGTAATACCCCACCGCCGCCTCCGCCTCCAACCCCACCCGATACATCCGATCCTCCAAACTCTCCCCCATAAACCTCTGCACCGCCCTCGACCCCCCCGTCCACGGATCGTTCTCCTTGTACACCAACGCCGCCTCCAACCCCTCAACAGTCTCCGCCTCGTCGCGCTCGGGGGCCCATTCGTTAACCCGGCCTTCTTCCCCCTCCATCATTGGGCCGGAGGGGTCTTGCTCCCAGAGCCCGTTGCGCCAGCAGAAGCGCATGAATGCGAGCCAGCAGGGGTCGGTGGCCAGGACCCAGGGGTTGCCGAGGACGATGAGGCCCTTTTTGGCGCGGGTGATGGCGACATTGAACTTTTTGGGTTCGCCGATGATGCCGATTCCGCGGACTTTGTCGGGGTCCAAAAAGCGCGAGCGTGCACGCGTCGTGCAAATGATGACGAATTGGCTTTCGAGCCCCTGAAAGGCCTCCATGGGTCCGATATTCAGGCCCCATAGCCCAAGGTCTCTAGCTGCTGCCCGGAGAATGCGCACTTGGGCGCGGAATGGCGACATGATGCATATATCCGGTTGATTTTGAATGAGTCCCGAAGCTAGCAGGTCTTGTGCATAATGGATGGCCATGTGGGCTTCACGGACGTTATACCAGCCTGCCCCACCGGAGGCTCGGAGGTCCTCGCAGTCATCTATGCCACCGTTGCAAGCGAACAGAACGGGCCAGCGGCGGCCGCGCCACTTGTTCCAAGGTAGCAGTGAGTCACAATCAGTGGCTTCCGGTATTAGAGTGTTTTTGTAGAAGAGGGAGGATGGTACGGCGAGGATGGCAGTGTGAGACCGGTAGTTGCGAATCAATGTCACTAATGGAGGCCAGTGTGTCATAAGGGGCAGATCTTTCTTTTTCCGTTGTGCCTTGCCGCGTACTAGTGGGTGGCTAGCGTAAAGTGGGCGGGTTGAGAGGCGTTCGAATAGTGAGATGTGGAGGGTTGTAGCTTTGCTGTACGTTCGAGGACTAAGCTGATGTTGGTCGCCGGCCATCACGAAAATTGGATCCTGGACGGCATCTTTTCGCTGACTTGAAGCATCGTTGATCCATAGATTGTGGCTTGAAGCAGGGGCTACGACACAGAGAGGTACAAGGGTCTCAAGCTCCGTGGCTTGAGCAGCTTCGTCAATAATTAGAGCACCCCAGTGCAAGGCAGTCCCTCGCATGGCTTTAGATTCTTGATCGGGGTTGACTGGATGGATCATAGCTCTAAGACTCCCTTCTAGGTAGGCCAGATCGCGATTGGTCACAGAAGCTTGGACCAGAATATCAGCGCTTTGGCAAGTGGTTACGACGACCTTGAAGGCCATGAGATTTGGGAAAGGAGGGAGGCCGAAGAAGTCTCTCTCAACGTAGCAATACAACAGAATTTCTTGCGGCACCTCAGCAAAATCCCTCGTGAAACTGTTCAGACGGAAGAGAACTCTTGGGCTGAAGTGGGCGCGTAATCGCATAACTAGCATGTCTGCAGCTTGATCAGATGGTGCGCAGAGTAGAATTGAGCCTTGAAATTTCGGATCCTTGGCCAATTGATTGACGGCCTCGCAGATTGTTTTCGTCTTCCCAGTGCCAGGCGGTCCGTGAATGAGGAATGCAGTATGGTGCTTCATGCTCTGGATGACATCGGCAGCTTTCTATCGAGACATCAGAAATTTTGATAACAAGGAAATGTGATGGTCACGTACCCTCTACTCGTAGTTCAGACTCTGGTCAACCCACTCTTGTGCAAATACACCGGGTGGAAGCTCGTTTTGTAAGATTCCGTCAGCGTCCTGCGGGAAGAGCATGCGTTGCAGCCATGTCCTATTTTCTGCGCTCACTAAAGTGCTCGCATGATGCTCTGAAAACTCCTGAGCAACACTCAAAACCGCTCTATGTAGAGATTGGATTAGGCCAGAGGAAATGACGAAGGATACATTACATCTGAGCAGCTCTGGTATGAATTGATTAGCTCGAATTATTAGGGTCTCGGCTTTCTTGTCAATCGTTACTACGACTGCGTGCAGCACGTAGCCAGTAAAACCCGGGGCTGTTATATTCCTGGCGAAACCTCCCCATGCCAGCCATATATCCATCCCAAGTGGAAGACCTGTATTTGGGTCAAACACAAGCTGGCGTAGTAACACTGTGTTTCCCAAGGCGATCTGTGGAGTACCCTCTCGAATACCTGGGACGTGGACCTGATATGTGGGCACTGAAGGATCCACGCTGACTAGTTGGACCCCGAAAAGATCGTAGCTCCTCATTTCTGGTGCCTGAGCCTTCAAGTCCAGTGCCATACAATCCAAAAGATGTTGGCCGTAATTTTTTGGATCTATCTCCCTGATAGACATCATTGGAATCTTTCCACTGAAGGAAGGATCTTGCTTCAGCTCTTTCACGGCCGAAAGTAGCTGTGTGCCGGCAAAAGTCAGAATGTACTGAGGAAAGTTCACTCCCTCAAGCGGTGCGCTGAATACTGGCATAGCCCGAGATTGATTGATAGCTAGAAAGGAATCTGGAATGAACGCATTGACGTAAACGTCGGGTCTCCATTTAGAGCCACTTGCAACTGTCCCTCCCAGTAGAGCATCATTGGTCCTAAGTTCACTAGTCGTTGGCTCTTTGGACATATAATCTTTTGGTCCTATAGTAGACTGCGTAGAGTCAATGGCCAAAGGACTGATTTTCTGCGGACTAATCGCTAGTGGACCGCTCGCCAGAGCGTTATTCGCCTCAGGGTTGATCGCCTGGGAAGGATTCAATGACGCAGTAGACTTGGCTGTCTTCTCTTGTGCTGTAGAAGATATCCGGTCTTTTGAATATTCAGTCAATATAGGCGCGGTCTGTGAAAAGTCTGAGAAGGCCTGCGCATCCATGTTGTCAGTGGTATCCGTGCCACGATCACCTCTTTGTCCAGACTGGTTCCATCCGGCTGCAGAAGTGGGCGTTATTAATAGCTGATACGACTTCGGATCTCTGATAGACACACCTGATGCCTGGGCTGATGCCTGGGGTCGCTGGAATATTGTAGTATTCAGGACGGAGGCCTCCCACCCATGCGGCCCATCTCTCGCTTCTTGCGCCTCCATAATGCAGAGTAATATTGCACAAAGAAAATTAGGTACTGAACAGATGCCACCTGTAGTAAAGTAACCGGAGCTGATCCTTGACAAGTGTGTACTAGATGGTCGTGTTCATAAGCTCTGTGCAAAGTAGCTTAGGATCCAAGCCAGCAAAGAAATATTCATATCCACAGCAGATCTTGGAATTACTAAAAGCGCTTAACCCTATTCTTGATAAACAAAATTACTCCTCTTGTCATCGTACACTCGTCTCCAGAAATGCTGAGCAATAGCAGCATCAGGACAACATCGCTCCCCCAGTCGCACCCAAAAGCAACAATTACCCACTTCAATACATTCTAAGACTCCAGTACCTTGATTAAATGCCTGCATTTTCTCGGGTTCTCTGTCCCTATCCAAGATCTTCTTCGATGGTCGGTAATGCGCGCTTCGGGCGCTTCGGCGCCTAATAGACTTCCGCTATCGCAGGTTGGTTGTTTCTGTCTTTGACACTCCCGCGCTTCATGAGGGCCCTTATCGTTATGAGACGTTTTAAGGAGATTCCTGATCGCTTTTTTGTCGAAGATCTTGAATCTGTTACATGAAAGTAGGCTCTGCTGCTTGGGGATTTTCGAATCGAAAATTCACTGACAAGTCCTAGCGCGAGACTACCAAGAAAATCCAGAGAGAATCACGCAAGAGTACAGTCTGGCAAGTTGTGTACAGAAACTTTCTGACTTCTGCTTGCTGCGGTAAATGTTTGAGCCTAGACCCATACCCACAAAGATCTCAAGACAGTGTGGGAAGAACGCTCATCTTACGCTGCATGTATTTATGCTCTGCAGAATGCTACCTTTGAAGCCAAGTTTTGAATTAATAGACAAGGCTGCTCAACGAAAACGAGGGAACGCTGTTCACTGTTGAACATGGACAATTCTAGTTGCGATTAACGAAATGAAGGGACAGATTTTGCTCTTGCAGAATCTATATGCAGCAACCGTCGAGTTGTACTTGCTCTAACCTTCACTACAAACGTTGGTTGACCGCTAATGTTACTTTGAGAGTATTGATTTCTAATAATTACTGCAAGATTCACTGAATATTCATTGAATCAGAACTCTCTAATATCGATTTCTAGCCATGCCTGACATAGTGCACTCTCTCCCCAAAGCAATGCAATATTCGAATAGCGCAATACTCATGAGTAAGTACAGTTGAGTATTATTGCAACTCTCAAGAATTGGCTATTTAATTAGTGGAAGTATAAGGTACATCATAGAAGGTGCTATTGGTGTAACATGTGTGGAGCAGAATCGAGAACAGCAATACACGTAACCACAATAAGAACAGAAATCAGAATGAGAAGCGAGACATTTCAAGCCGCGTAGGTTATCAACATGAAACTCAGCCTCAGAGATCCTGTGTGAAGGGGCAGCTATGCCAAGTGAAGAGGTGAATGTGTTCCCAATCGGGTATGAAAAGGCCTGACGCATCCAATAAACACTTCACGCTGCGCTTTGAGAGTCAACATTTCTGCCTGGTCTGCTTCGACTATAAGAATGCCATTTGATCTTCAACAGTTTATCCTCGTTCTTTCAACACCGTTCTCCGAGTTCTGGCAGCTCTTCTAACATATTCTCGAACAACACCATCAACACTGATTGTTCCGATCACCACATATTCTCATTGTCAGTTTTGGAAGATTCTATGTCGCAAGACATCCCTCCTCTTGATTCACCTATAAAACCTCCCATCCCAAAGTACTCCTTACCAGAACCCTACATACATCTAAACAACGCATCGATGGCTGGAACTCCTCCTACGCCTGGGGCCTCGAAGAGCGCTTCTCCCGAGTATCCCGAATATCCGTGGCTTCCAAACAAACACCGCGACCGACCGACCCAACTGTCGGGTAGGCAACAAGCGGACACGCACCCACGACTGAGCGAGACTAATCTTCCTCTCAACATGACTCCTGACAGTCCCAGCAACCGAGATCCTCTGCAGCGCTCTTTCAAGCGTGAAGCTTCCCCAGACGACCGTGAGTTGTATCGCAATATGCCTGCGTTCAGACAGGGGCGGGAAGCTAATGAGGCATCTGCATCAGTTATCGGACCAAATCTTCAATCTCTTTACGACCTTCCGGCTGAATCAGCTGACGATGAGAGGGATGAGGATGATGATGATGTCCCCGAGAGTGCACCGGAAGTTGTAGACCCTTTTTGCACGGCTGTACCAAAATGTGTTGCGAATTCAGGCGATCACCGCAAGGTGGTCTCCCACATCTTCGGTCGCAACAAGACATGTACGAGTCAGATCCCGCCCGAGTGCTGGATCCTCTACTGCCGGAAGCATTACCAACGTCATCGGTACCGCGCCAAGAACACCGGCTGGAAGCGCACGCAGTTCGACGTGATCAAACGGCAGCTCACGAGGTTGGAGAGCTGGGGAGGGGTCATTGACTGGGAAATAGCATTAAGGAAGAAGGAGCGTGACGAGTTGGCCATAGAAAACCGAAAGGCGCTTCTGAACGGCACCCGACCAACATACCGAGAAAGCTTCCTTGAACCACACCTGGGTAGGGGAAAGTCTTTTCGTGACGTTGATCGCATCTTGACTGTCATCGAGAACGAAACCAGATCATCCGACGCCGCAGACCTCCCTGGGTTCGAAATCCTCCCCAATATCGACTCAAAGCTCCACCCCCCTATCAAGGCAAGTCAGAACTGCACAGCGCGGGGCGGCAATACGCACACCTCAAAGTCAAAGATCTCCAAGAAACGCAAACGTGCTGCCAGTACAACCGCCGCCGCGAAGTTACCTGCCGCTGTAGCAAGTTCACCTACCGCTGACACAAGACCACCTCGAAAGCGACGTCATCTGGTCCAAGCTTCCCGTTTGATAGACACTTCGATAACATTGCGCGGCGATGATACACAGCCAAGCTCCCCTGCGCCACCGACCGTTCTCGGCTTCCAGTCCATCAACCGACAACCACACCGACAGCGACGACTGCCGATCCGCTCCGCCCGGGACGACAACGGGAAAGCTCTGGACAGCACGGATGGATCTCAGTATTGCGAACAGACTGACGAGGCCTGAATACGCGGTTCTGTGCCCGCGCTTTAGTCTTGGTGCCATTAAGGTGACAGCGCTGTTGTTCAAAGGATGAAGGACGCGAAGATGTTAAGCTTCCTGGTAGCGGTGGACGCGATAGACAAAGAGCTTGTCGACCTGCGTATGCTTGTAAAAGTTGTGTCCATGGAGGCTTCTTGTCCTGGACTAATCTGTTTTTCCCCTTTGTCAGACCTGCGGTTCTTAGTCAGTTTGTCTCTCCGAGTCAGTGGGCTACGTTGAGTTTTTTTGTATGCCGATAATGAAATCCATGTTCCCAAACGTTCAGGTGTCGTGACATGGTGACGCTGTGATACTTGTTTGTGAATGAAATTCGAGTCTTTCACTATATTCGCCCATGAACGCTCGGACTTCCCTCCGCCAACTTTTTTTCAAACCCACAATATCAATTAGTTCACTTGCGTTTACCCCCACGCTTCGCTCAAAAGAGGATAGATTCATCTGTGCACACACGATAGAGTTTAGGCAAGTTTATTTAGGCAAGTTTATGTAGGCCAGAGGGATCGGGTTTAAGGGGTTGAATGCTGTATTCGAGGTACGATGACACAGCGTTGGGGACAACGGACCAGGATGGAGAAAAGCGAGAGATCGGAGGCAGGTTTTGTGCGGTGAGATGTTATCCAATGCTGTAGATATGAATACACTTATGTTATAACTTCCATAGGTAGACAGACGATGGTAGGTAAGTTCGCTTTAGAATTTAAATATACATGCTACATATTCGTAGACCCAAAGCGCCCGTCCCTTGCGAGGCGACCTTGACATGTTATATGATATACCCTGCTTCTCCAACTGCCAGCCCACAATCACCAAAGACAATACTGCCTCTGCGCCGTAATCGCTCTATCCTTCAAGGGCACCCACACCTTCTTTCTCAGCCGCTTCTGCTCCCTCTCCTCCGCCAATCGTATCCGCGTCGATTCTTCCTTGAGCACAACCGAAATGCCTAGAAGTGCCATCAGTCAGCCGCCCGCACACACGTCAACTTCTGACACTGATAAAGAAGACTCACTTGTTGAAGGGTGCCTTAGAATATTCATCTGTCCCCTGGCCCTGAACTCTGGCGACCGGTCATACCGACCCCTTCCGACCCATGCCTGATCAACGTATATATTCGTTTTGTCGCTCACGAACCTTCTTTTTCCTTTCTTGTCTTCTACCACCATACCTGGAGAATCCTCTGTCGTGTCTTTGCTTGGCATGCTGGCCTTCCTAGTTGTCGGATCCACCTTCACTGGACCTAGACCCAATCCCATACCTCGCGACACCATAGCCTCGTCTCGTGCGAGTCTCAATTGTTTCAACACATCTGCGGCTGCTTTCTTTGCACTGAATCGCATCTGCACCATTGCCTCCTCGATCGGCTTGCCGGCGATCTGCCTCGCCAAAGGTCCTAATTTTTTGATGCTTGTCTTAAACATAGGCGACTTTGACAGATGTGATCGCTCGGTTCTCAAAATTTTCTTTGTCTTATTCAGACGATATCGTTGCTGTATATCCTTGATCACCATTTTCCTCTGCCAGCGCTTTCGCGCCATAGGTCTAGGGTCAAGTGCAGCGGCCATAGTGATTGGGTCGCGGTACAAGGCTTGAGGAACGTCCTTGGCTTTAGGTGCTGCTTCATCGAAGATAGAGGACGAATCGAGGTCGCCGCGCTTGGGCATGTTGTCTTCGGGGCCCGGGGGTTTCTGTTTGAGGAGATTGGGATTTGAAGGATCGAGAAATTCCTTGGCTGGCTGTTTCCGGCCTAGGAAGCGTTCTAGTATTGTGCGGCGGGTGGCGAGGGTAAGGGTGATGGAAGGGAGGAGATGGTGGGGGTAGGGGTGGAAGGGGTTGAGAGCGGTGGCTAGGAGGGAATAGCATTAGCAACTAGAGATAGAGCATTGGTGGGATATATAAAGACAAACCTGACCGAGCCAGGCGCCACGATGAGTTGGCCGCGCTCATAATGATGAGGAGGTTGTAGCTACCTCTGAGCTTTGGGTCCTTGTGTAGAGGTCAGGATAATGTACCTGCAAATGAATTTGGCTTTGCAAGCGCTGCCGCGTCTGCCGCGTCTCAAACCAATGGTCATCTGCCTAGATGGCAAGATGGAAGCACATTTATCCAGAAGGATACCCAAAATCTACGGCCGAATCATGGAGGCTCTTCGCAAGGAAATTCGAAGACTACGAGGTGTACAACGCTATAATATACAAACCTTCCGCCGCCAACCTTGGCAAGAGATCTCAGGATCTTTCGGAGATCTTGGGACTCTTTTACCAATCATGATAGCTTTGGCTAATAACAAATCCATCTCTTTGTCGAGTACACTCGTCTTTGGTGGTCTAGCGAACGTGTTTACAGGCCTGTTCTTCGGGATTCCTTTACCAGTTCAACCTATGAAAGCTATTGCTGCGGTCGCCTTGCGACAACGCTTCAATGAGGCGGAGACAATATCTGCTGGGATCTTTGTCGCAGCAGTCATCGGCTTTTTTAGTTTCACTGGACTACTGCAGTGGTTTACGAAGAAGATACCTATACCAGTCATCAAAGGGATACAGATGGGTACCGGACTTTCACTTGTCACGTATTCTGGTACTCTACTTCAAACACCTTTGGGTTGGTTTGACTATCAATTTTGGTCGCTCGCCATTGCGATCATCGCTTTCCTAGCGCTTTTATTGACCCCTTCATCTACAAAGGTACCTTACGCATTAATTATTCTACTATCCGGTATTGTCGGTTCATTCCTATGGAGGCCTTTTGGGTACAGGGATGGATTACCTTCGCTCGGTATATGGAGTCCTCATGTAGTTATCCCCTTGCCATCTGAATTCAGCACTGGCACATTACAAGCTGGTCTGGGGCAGGTGCCGCTAACGACACTAAATTCTGTCGTTGCAGTCACCTTTCTGGCTGCAGACATTCTCCCTAATGTCCAAGCATCATTGGTAACATCGATGGGGCTGAGTGTAATGGCCATGAACCTCGTTGGCTGTTGGTTTGGTAGCATGCCAGTATGTCATGGTTCTGGTGGACTAGCTGCTCAATATCGTTTCGGCGCACGATCTGGAGCGAGCATAATATTCCTTGGCCTGTTGAAGCTCTTGCTCGGGCTGTTTGCTGGAGATTTTACGACAAGGATATTGTCCGGTTTTCCCATTGGTTTACTGGCTGTCATGGTCGTTGCAGCTGGGTTGGAGTTAGCGAATGTAGGCGAAAGCCTTAACTCCGCCAGCGTTCGGGACTTAAGAGTCCGCAAGGATGACGATTCCAACGTCGAAGCGGTAGGAAATAGAAGTAGTGATAAGATAATGAAGGATCTCACAGACGAAGAAAAGAAAAGAAGATGGTCAGTTATGCTTATCACTGTAGGTGGAATACTAGCATTTCGAAATGATGCTGTAGGATTCCTAGCTGGAATGCTCTGTCACTGGAGTTTCAAATTGCAAGACGGCTGGGAATTGCGCCGGTCGCAAGGAGAAGGTCAAATCAGATTGGAGGATGAAAGGCAAGGTGAAGGATCTCGGATCCTGCTGCAAGAATAACCATAGTCTTGCACCAGCACAGTGGAAATGAAACGAATTAATGAGAAATCGAATGTTTGACGATTACTATGCATAATATATGAAATCCACCAGAATCGAATAGTCTTTCTACCCAAGCTTTGAACATCAAATATAGTCCTCTCCCCGTTAGCACGATATTGGGTCAAGAAGAAACATACACATACCAAGAATATGTAACAACTGAGACTTTAGTATTGGTCGTAGGAAACCCTGAAATTTACTACCTGAGCAATCCAGCTACCATAATGGGTCTCCTCGATTCAACCACCACAAACTTTCAACCCCATCTCCCAAGAACTTCTTTGGCCACCTGAGCAAGACCAGAAAATTACATCTTTTCCGTATCTTTTTATTAAACGAGTACTGTAAAATGTAGATCCAGCAAATTGCTGTCGCTCTCAATCTGTGTTCGCGAACACTTGGTCTGCCAAAGCCACTTGATCCCAAACCACTTATTCTTGACGTCTACGTTAAATTCTCAATTTACATCCCAATAAAGCAAAACAGACTTTCATACCCAGCGAAAAACCTCTACCTACAAAATCCCACGTATACTGTAATCAACCCCCAACCTTATAACAAGCTACATCCACCGAATTGTCACAAGTCTACCATCTCCCACAGTACCCAACGAAGACATATCAGCATCGAAACCCCAACCTTCGACCTATCTCTCAACAAACCACGTCCCACAGCAACCGGAAACGGAGACCTAAATACCACCAACGATTCCAGTTGATTTCAATTTACGTCCTCAACCTCCCTCAGCCAAAAGCTTCCCTGGCAACAAATACACCCTTCCAAATGAAAACATGGCCAAGCGCTGTACCGGAAACGCGGATTCGCATATTCGTGGATATTACTTACTCCATGGACTCCATGCTCTGCTCCATAGCTCAAACGATACTCGGTGTCTCAAAGCCCCTATTGATGGAAAACCCCACCCACGAATATGTCTCAATCCCTCATCAACAGGAAACCCCTCATTCATAAACGGGAAACCCCCTCGATGGATCAAATAATTCTATTCAGACGAAGCTAGTATTCAAAATCTCTGCTAAGACCAAGTCCATGACCTACACCAGGCTTCTCACTTCCACACCTGCAAATGGTAGGCTTCTCACGGAGCAACATCGCAACAGCCAAGATGGCAGACAGACGTGCTAAGATCAGTCAGAAATATCTGGTCTTCACGTAGGCTAAAAACCGAAGAAGCGCAAACCCTTCAGCTTCATAGGTAGTTCCTTTCAATCGAAAAGATAAGAAAAGTCATAATTAAACACACTATGAATACACACACCTTTTGATCCATCCATCTCCATTTTTACATATATTCATAAAGTGAGCTTCACCATCCGTGAGATAGAAGATCTCCCATGGTTCGCAACACATTACCCCCCCCCACACAATTCTTAGAAACAGTGACCTACTAGTAGCCTTCTCACATAATATAAAACTCCCAATCAGAGTCACATTGAAAAAGCCAAGGAGAGTTACCAACACGCAGTACCAAACCCGCATCATGGGATATGAGTTCTTCCTGGACTTCTCTAGAACCAGGCCAAAAAAAACCAAAAGACTTGTGATATTAGAGGTATGTACCTGGGTGGTATTATTTGAGGGAAACAAGCCCAGTAAAAACCATCCATCTCCGCCCGTAAAATTTTCTCGTCACTTATGTAGGAGCTTACTGAGACCTCTGGAACCAAGGCTAAAGAGGTGGATAGGTAGGATTTGATAGAGCTGGCCTTGATAGCAGGAATGGGATGAATCGGGCGACTTGAAGAGACATTCAAACCCCCATCAGAGCCCTAGTATCTATTCCTTAACGTAGATGGGCTGCAGTACAGCGTACAAGGGTATTACAATACCGCACCTGAAAAGATCACTGATACCGATACCCGAGCTACATCAACTCAATACTATAAACCCCAGGTTCCATAACGGGACATCGAAATTCAAGATCCCTCAAACGCCGTTATGGTATCACATCCCCACCAAATCTCAGATTACTATGATCCCGAAAGATTCAGACACCGCGGAACTATCACGCACCAATGCGTTAGCAAAACTTCCAGAAACAAATATATCCCATCAATGGTTCTTGCAAAGACGCAACTCACCAGCCTAACGACCAAAAACCACACCGCCCCACAAAATCTGAACAAGCTCAAGCCCGCCACACTCCACAGGACCACCGCCATATAGACCGTACTCCGCTGCGTCGTGCTGTTGCCCACCACCACCCTCTCCAGCCCGCCCGCACTCAAGACCACGGCCGCAAGCGCAAAGTTGCAAAACATCCATACGAGCACGACCGCGGATCGAAATCCCTTGTAATAGTCCTCCTGATGCTCGCTCTCCGACACGACTTTGACTTCCTTGGGAGCTTTTTGGGCAATCTTAGCCAGCTCAGCCTCGTATTGGGTGTTGAGGTCGTCAGAGTCCTGGGGGATGTTGACGTCGACTTTGCCGCCTGGTTTCAGGACGGCTGAGGGAAGCTTTTCAGCGGTATCGGGGCCTTTGGTGCCCCAGGTGATGTCGTGGGTGTTGCAGAAGGCGTAGACGTTAAGGATGTTGATGTAGGTTGGGGTAAGGAGGAGGTATTGGAAGAAGGATGTGAAGAGGTGCCAAGGGTCGAAGAAGAGGAAGCTAATGACGAACCAGAGAATGTAGGTTGAAGCGAGGGAAACGATGAGGGTGAAGAATAGCGGGTTTTTGAAGAGATCGGAGATATTGAAGCCCTTTTGATGCGTTTCCATTTGAATCGAGCGGACGGTGATGAAGACAGAGGCGAAGATGAGATACACCATGATGCCACACCAGAAGTAGACCATAGTCATGTAGAATTTGTTTGAACCTTGGGGGCGGTTTCCGAGTGCGAGGACGAAGCAAGTAAGCAAAGTAGCGAGGTAAAGCCATTCGAAAACGACGCCAAGGATGTTTCCCGTGGTGGAGAGAAGGTCTTTGTCGCCGAGTGAATTCGTGAGGATGTGGAAGACGAGGAAGAAGTTGCCGATAGCGAACCAGGCGAAGAGCATGTTGATGGTTTGGTAAGAGAACTCTACCAGAAACATGAGCTTGCGCAAGAAGCTGTGGCCACTTCGGTAGATTTGGTAGAAATGTGCTAGGGCGTAGACAGCGGCGAAGAAACTGCCGTTCAACCATCTCCTCCGCTGCATGATAAACTCGGCCATGGTGTCTGGTACGTCTGTCTCGCCAGTCGACGATTTGACATACTGCAGTATCCATCGACAGTTCCTCTTCGCCACAAGTTCGAAACACAGGATTCGGTCCTCAGCCAGGTACATATTGGCGGTGAAAATACCCGCGTTTGCTCCGTGCATCTTCTCACCTGCAAAGTATTTCTCAAGTGGCCCCGAGCCGTTCTTATCGTTTTGCAGGGCAACATATCGATAGGCGGAGAAAGCTCCTGGTAACACGGAGATGAACCCAAACGCAGATTCAAGAGGTTTGTCAAGAATATTGCTCATCTTGTACTCAAAGTTTTGAGTGGCAACCAAAGGATTTATCAATTTCTTGCCCGCGTTTAACATGACTTTGATCTCTCCACAGGCTCCACCGCACATAGGCTCCAGATCGAAGGCTTTCCATAGATGATATATTGAGTCTTTACCTGGTCTGGTTCCCGCGTCAAGCAGAACGCAGATATTGGGATCCAGTACACGGCCAAAAGCCTGAAAGAACCATCTATGCGAATTGATTTTCTTCTGATTCTTCTCCTTCAAACAAAATATCATCTGCACAGGAGTACCTCCTTTGGGCTTTACCACTACGGTCTTGCCCTTGAGGTCCAAGCCCGCTTGCGTAGTGTACTCGTAGATGTGTGCTGTGACGTCTTTGCCGCTCACCTGCTGCTTAGCAATACCATCCTGGTATACACCAAGACCTGCCAATACAGCTCTCGTCCGCGGGTTGATCTTCGCACGCCCATCGCTGACCACACAGACGACGATCTTCTTCCACGCTTCCTTACCCCAGGTTTTACTGTTCGTCCTGGAGCACATATGCTCAATGTTCTTGAATACACCGGTCATGGTTCTTGCGAAAAGAAAGTCGTCTTCGTTGTACATTGTAACAACGATGAAGAGTTCAGTGTGTCTTGGCTTCGCAAAAAGCCGCTGCCGCAGCGTAAAACGCTCGTCGTAGAAATCTTTCGGATCGCAAGTTGCCGCAGAATATCGCATGTGGGTAAACTCATCTCTTTCTGGAGGTTCGGCGTGAGGTACTTGACTCAATAGCCTTGGCGGTATAGGGCAATCGAGCACCAAGTTGCCGTTGAACAGTTGTACCTCCTTCACTGTCTTCCATCGCCGGATAGGTGCAGGACTTGGGGTTGTGCCAGGAGGAGGAGCATCGTATCTATCCTCGAATGGCGGCTGTATCTGCGGGTTTGGTCCGTAGGCGCTATCAGCTTGGAGAATCGGTTGATGATCGTTGTCGTCATAGTATGGTTGCTCGTCTTGCGGATCAAATTGAGAAAACGGAGGTGGGCCATGTTCGTGTAAAGTAGGTTCGTATGGTTGCTGATAGTAGGCATTGTGATGCTCTTCCGGAGATATGGCGTAATCATTACTTGCATAATCGTAGCCCTGTCTGGACAATGGGTTGTGGCTTTCATAGTGCTCGTTGTGATTGTGCGAGTTTGCTATGTTCTCCACTGAATATGTAGGTTGCGCTGCCAGTCTATCTCCAGGGCCCATGGGGATTTGTAGAGGTGCTTGCTGAGGCCTGTACGGTCCATCTTCAAGGGTATAGCCTTGCAGTGGCCGGCCGGGGGAAGGAGTGCGACCTGCGCGGGGATCCATTGGAGGTTGGTGGTATTCCTCTTCTTCGTCTGGGTACCGTCCAGAATAGTCTACAGTTTGTTCACGTCGTCAGTATACGAACGTTTGAAGGCCGGAACAAGACAGATGCTGAAACAGCGTCACGTGTGGTAGAATATCGAGGGAATAAAGAGTGAGTAGGATCTCAACAATGAAGCGTTGCTACGAAAGGAAACATGTGACTACCTAGGCGATTGTATGCTATCGCGGCAGATTCGTCACCTATCGAGGCGGATCTCGAGGGATTCCAGATTCTATCCTTAAGGCGGGGACATGCACGACTGACGATTAGATGGTTGTTTGTTTGTTGCTATGGCTACTCGCAGGAAACGGTACAGCCCTCGAAGTTTCGCACAGATCTCGCAGAGCTTCTCTCAATGACCTTCACAGACAAATATGTTTGTATAAGATCGTATGAGCGAGGAGCTGAAGATGTGGTTCTGCACACTCTTCCTGTTGCAGGCGTAAATAAACGACCCCCTGCAGCCCTAGCTCAGCCTCAACGACGCGTTACTCTTTTTCGCCTTTCCGCCCTCAATCCCATCGCTTCTCCACCAAGACCTGCACGCCTGTGCAACGCGTAATGGCTAGCACGGAAGCCACCTCGCCTGCCCGGCCAGTCGTCGTGCTCTTCGTCTGCCTAGGAAACATCTGTGAGCCCTCAGCCTCGCGTGGCGAAAGCCGTCTCTCGCTAATACTCTGCACAAGGCCGTTCTCCCATGGCCGAAGCCGTACTGCACTCTTTGGCATCTTCGCACCCAAGGCTGTCTCATGTTGATTCGGCAGGGACGGGCGCATACCATACGGGTGCCCCGCCGGATTCGAGGACGATGAGTACGCTTGAGGATAATGGGATTGCGGGCTACGAACATGCTGCCCGGAAGGTTAAGGCTAGTGATTTTACAGAGTTTGACTATGTTCTGGCTATGGATGATGATAATTTGTATGACTTGGAGCGGGCACGGCAGAGGGCCATGAAGAATAGGGGTGCGACGGGGAAGAAGGCAAAGATCATGCTGTTTGGTGATTTTGGGGGAAGAAAGGGAGAGCAGGTTGGAGATCCCTATTACGGTGCGACGGATGGGTTTGAGATTACTTATGAACAGATGGTGAGGTTCTCAAAGGGGTTCATCAAGGAGGTGCTCGATGGAGAAGAAATCATTTCATCATGAGTCTTTGATTGCGAATGGATTTGAGATACATGGCGGTCCTGCTTTTCTATTGCATAGCACTGGAGGACTTTTGCATACACCTGAGAATAACCACCATAGACACTGCGGTGATAGATGAATCATCTGATCTTTTCGCGACTTCAATTTCCGTACATTTGGATCTCGTTTGTACGCCTACACAACGCTATGTACTCACCATCCAGCGCACGAATCCGTCCATCAGTCTTCCAGCCAAAATCTCATAAAACGGAGCTCTGAACGGAAATATCCGATTTGCATACGCAGTACTTCTACCGTCATCGCTTTTGACAATCCGAGTGGTTTGTTGGGAAACGAAAGGCTTCAGCACTATCAGATCCTTTATCTTGTGTGCATCAAAAGGTGTACGAGGGAATCCAGTGATCTTGTGCTGGCATTAAAGCCTGTGTGCAGTTTTTGTGACTGGAATACCGTTCTGAGAGATGGTGGATAGAAGTAGTGTCACAGGAAGTGAAATTGATGGATTGGTAGTGCTATAGCAAAACGAAGTGCACACTTTTAATAGGAAAAGTTATACATCAAATGTAGAACAAACAGTCATTGAGGTGCTTATGCAAGGTTATTAGCGCTTCTGTAACGATTACTGATTGAGATATGAAAGTAGTGTAAGCTGACCAACAAAGCCATAGTACAAGTGACTTCTCTGATTGCATAAAATATCAAACAGTGGCTATGGACGATGATTCGAGGACAGAAGATAACCAGCGTAAGAAACGTAGCAGAACCTTTCGTACTTTTTTGATTAATCATTCGCGCTACACCAAAAGCGGAATATACAATGACCAGTCAATAGTATCAAAAACACCAGGTGGCAGCGATCGTAAGCCAACAAACAGCTCAACTAGAATGAAGAGTCGAGAGAGTATGTGAACAGCCATTAGAAGGAACATAAAGGGCCAGCGAAACCATTTTGGGAAGGGCATTGTCAGTAAAATCAGGACTAGAGACCCCACGGCACACGATGCACATACTCTCCACAGAATGCATTCGGCATAGGTTGGAAAATTGAAGTTCCACGCAGCCATGTGAAATGCACACAACAGAATCCCAACTAAACCCATCAATAGGCCCTCCAGGTTTGTCGTATGATACTTTTCTGCTTCATAGTCGTACTGGTCAGTCGAGAATTCATTCGGGATCCTTTGGGCTTTAAATTGTTCTGCGGTAAGTCTTTGATCCCACATTGGGTCTCGCGCTCCGAGCTGAGCAAGATGGGTCTCGGTGATGGCGGGGACCATTATTGTCGTCGTGGTCTCCAGATCGAGGGGTTGCTCCCAATAGAAAAAGTATGTAAGAAAGGTGCTGCCAATCAGGGGGATAATACTCATTTCCAAAGTCGCGAACGGCAGACGCTGGAATAAACGTCCGATATTTTGGATTAGAAACCAAGCAGCTTGTGCACAGGCAAAGCCCTTTGCCATAGCATCCGCCTTAATTCTATCCTTGATATCTTTTCTTTCCATGTCAGAAAGGTCAATGACATTATTTTGCCACAGCCAGCGCAGATCAATCCATGTGAATCCATATTGGGTGCCGTCGGCGCTCTGCACAACCAGTCCGCCCATCAGTGCATAATAAGTATGCATCATGGTCCACCACTCGTAACCGAATTGAGCCTTCACTGCGGCAACAGATCGGCGTGCTTGAACATACTGGTAGAGGGCGTTGACGGTCGTGTATTCAGGGGCTATCGCGGTGAAGATCATCCATCCGACCTTACGAAGTAGCTTTTTCAGTCTGCTATCTTTTGAGTTTGGGATGTTGAGATGCTGTATAGTCCAGGTGCATAGGAACAGGATCGTCAGGCAGGTCCACAGTATATTGAAACTGCCACGGCCATGGGGCTCTGGAACAAAACCGTAATTTATTCCGTCATAGGTGGTAAAGTTATGTTCGAAAACCTTATGTATGAGTGCTAATATCAAACAGAACGAGAGTAGAAACGGCATGGCTTTACTAATTCCTAATTCAAAAGAATACATGAAGGTATAACGCTGTCTCTAATAGCTTTTCGGCGGCACGAAAAAAGGGTTCATCGGATGAGCTCAACTTGCCCTTGCCGCCGAACATTGTTTAAATTGTTGATTAGAGAATTCAAAGTTAAATATGAGATCTTCAGGTTTCAGACCTGCTGACGGGTGGAGGCCAGAGGATTATGCATGTGGTTGGTGTATATGGTGAGGTTGCTAATTAACGGAGGCGTAAATTATGTAGGTAGAACTGGATCTAACAGATTGAATATCTTGGTTCGAAGCCTGAATATTGAGTTTGGTGTATGTTTCGAGAAAATCCACGGCGCTAAGAGCGGGCTCAGACTCTCAAGCAAGAATATCCGTCTTCAGGAAAATCTAAAAGTCTATATAGGCACCTGATTTTATTAAGCAAGACTGTATCACGATGAGAGCGTTAGCAAACAAGTTCCGCTAAGGCAATTAATTAGTAACTACGGCTAGCGCGCTTAAACTTTCCCCACAAGGCTCCAAGCGCCTAAACTCTGACAACACCCCCATTTGCTCTAATCTCCACCTCCCCTGCCTGTAATCTCCGACTCCTCCCCTACCTCTCATCGCCTCTCCCCTCCTAAGCCCTAGCCCGCCCAGCTTTCACCATCCCACTACCCCCATCATCTCTCCCCCTTAACCCTCTTCTCAACCCCCTCCAACCGCTCCCTCATCTCCCTCTCCGACCTTCTCTCTGTCGCTAACCCCAAAGGCACGCGTTCAAAATTCTGCCCTCTCTCCAACCAGTCTTTCAGCTGTGGCGTTGGTGGGGCAGGGAGGCGGGAGAAGGATTTGAACGTGGGGCGAGGTGGGGGAAGAGGCGTGGAGGCGTGGCTATGGGTGGAGTATTAGTAGGGAGGCTTAGGGTGTGGGAGGAGGGTACGTGGGGGACGAACGGCATTGGTGACGGAATGGCAAGTGCGGATCTGGGAAGGAGGGACTGAAGCGAGCGACGTAGCTGGATTGGAGGGGCGTTGTGAGAGAAACGGGTGTGGTGGAGGTTTCGGTGCGTGGAGCTATTTCTGGTATATTTCTCTCATCTATGAGGACGAAAATATAGTCCTCGAAGGATGGCATGGTGGCTCTATATAGGTGTCTTATGATCGTTCCTCGCATCTAAGAACCTCTTTTTCCGAGATTGAGATCTTTCTTCCTGAGGCTGACAGATTGGTCTCGTCCTGTGTCAATTCTTTGTATTGCGCTGTTGCTTCTTTCCTTTGGCGTAATGATTTCCGGGTATCTAGAAGTCCTGCCAGTCCTCCCCCACGGTCTTTGGCTGAGCTGCCCTGTACTGTTTCGCCTTGTTCTATACACTTGTGGGACATGAAGCAGCAGCGTTTTAGGCCGCATTTTCGGGTTAAAGACTCTTGCCGTTGCCTCAGGGAGAACTTGATCTGGGCCGCACCGTGTTCGGGAAGGGACTCGTGCGGTCCGTTTCCCAAAGAGTCCTCCATGAAAGCCTACCTAGTCCTCCATTGCGTTTATCCACGTCTGGGGAGGACTGGGCTGTGTTGTCGTGCTAGTAGGGGATGTTAAACTTCCTGACAGAGTAACCCCAGCAATGATTAGGAGATCAGGGTGCGATCCGAATCTTGTGACGAGTATTTGAAAGACATGGCTTGATGATACTATGTATTACAAAGTGTACAAGTCAGGAGTCTTATTCGCAGGGAAGACATGTGAACGTGACGCTTGAGTATTATAGATTATATGGTATTATTGTTCATAATATATAAATTTCGATTAAAGTATCCCTGCGCTTTAGGCTTGCTTTTGCCAGACCCATATGGAATATCTGACATTGAGATTACACCAATCAAAGGCATCCTTGTCAGTAAATCTTCCGTTAAATCTTCCGTCTATCATGTTTTGGAGCACTCTGCCGTGTTGTCTTATCGATAAGTCCATGTACAACTCTGCGATGTTTGCGTAGATTGTCTGTCCGACTGCACTCTATGCCGCATCCTGGCTCTGGACAAACGAGCTTTATGCGCCGAATGTGAGTGTTGCGCATATGGCGCTGGAGATTCGTTATCCGATACACGCCTTTGAACGCTTGGCCACATGTCAAACAGCGAAGAATGGGCACGGGAGGAAGCGGAGATGTTGGGGAGGTGTTGCTAGGACTTGGTGAGGGTCTTGTAGGTGAGTTCTCTAGTGAGCTGAATTGTGTGCTATTATAACTGGTGATGGAGCCCGGTGAAACGTTTGAAAAGCTGGAGGTCGAAGTCGTCGATGTAGAGCTCGTAGGACTAGGATCTTGAAACGATGTTGCCGATGTTGGCGTTTCTAGGCAAGAACGGTCCTGGCTAGGGACTGTAGCTGGAGTATCTACCTGCTTGAGAACAGCAAGCATTTGACGCTTGGGGTTTATAAGCTCCAAACATATGGCTTGCACTTTATCAAGATTTGCGGCATAATAGCGATCTCGCCAGCTCGAATCAGATTGAGACATGGCATTGTCGCACAGAGAGGCTACGAGTGTCAGAAACTCCTCATATGCTTGGCGGGGTTGATAACATCGCTGGCTAGCTGTTAGTATGCCTCTAAGCCATAATTCTTGCCAAGACTCACATTACCATTCAAGGCAAGGTTGACTTCGACTTCGCGAACATTGCGTAGCACTCCATCACACAAATCGATTGTTGTTGTCATAATGGCATCGCAAAAGCCTTTCATCGCCGGCAGCTCCACGAGTGGCATGAGGATGTAATTTTCGATCATCTGGATGTGGGCCAAGGACTGTTCCGACTGCAACGGTGAGTGGAGTGAGTGGCTCCTCTCCCCGTCTGCTATACCTACATAGTCAAGGGCTATGAACTCATCAGCCGAGAAAATTTGACGGTCTTGAACAACGAATTACCATCTAAATAGTGTGAGCAAACCCTGATAACTTTCCCGCTCTTCAAAGTGTCCAGTACGTCAGTTTGGCTTTCAAGTCCAGTGGACGGACGTGGTGATTGTTCGAATAGTCGAAGCATAAAGCTGTCGGAATTTCCATCGGATAAAAAAGCATGGTCTTCCCACTCAAAGGGATTGTATTTCGAAACGGGAGGTGACATCTGCAAAGGTCTTTTCGACTGGACGACTCCTTGCCGCACTAATTCCGGTATCTCCGGTGGCGACCAAATCAGAAAAGCCACATCCGAAAATAGATGTTGATCTTGCTTGTCTGCTATAGCCTGACCCAGTTCTAGTATGTCTTGGAAGAATGCGTCCCACGAGTAAGCATCATCGTTCTCGTAGATTATGTATGCACAAGCGAAGGCAAGCTTGGCCAGTGAGAAGATTTCCATAAAGGTCCTTGGTAACACACCCCGAAAGCAATATTGTATAGATTGAAGGCCCGTCTCGATAGGCGAACCCACCTGGAAACGTGTCATTCTCGCCGGTAGTCCGGGTACTGAAGACAGTTTCTTCATCCAGTAGTCATCCAAGACGGACACAAGATCCCGAAGATCCTTAATTAGTGTTTGTGACGTTGGCAGTTCGTCTTTAGAAAGTAGCCCGCCGGTATATCCATTTGCAAGCATCGAGGACCGAGGCTGGAGAGCACCATTGGTGAAATGCCTGTAAGGTCGACTGGGACCATCATCATCCTTGGCCGTGTGCCTTTTGGCTGGCTTCGTATTCGCAGACTCAGTGTTGGTCACAATTGATAGAACCGGCCGACGCGATTGGCTTTTCGAAGTCCATTGGGTTGAAGGACTCTGGATTGGAGAGACTGGGCTGAGTAAATCTGACCAGGTACTGCTGCCAATTGGAGAAATTGGACTGACGAGATCTGACAAGGGCGTAAAAGTAGATTCTCGGATCGTAAGCGTGGGTGAAATAGGACAAATGAGATCGAAAGCCTCTAGCTCATCTAAATCCATTAGGTAATCCGGTTGGGCGGAGAGCTCAGGTCTTTGCAGTTCATTGCTTAGCAACTCGTAACATGGAGGGTCGCTGCCACAAAGTTCCGCTGGTGTCACGCTAGCGCTTGAGCACTTGAGCGCTGGCCCTGTTATACAAGAAGTAACGTTCCGGCTTGTGATGTCAGTCCCATAAATGTCTTGATCTTTCTGGTCCCCAAAATCGTGGTGCTTCAAGCATTCCGAGCTGTAATCCACTGTGTCAAGCTCATGTAGCCAAGACTTGTGGAGGCGACCTTCCAGCTCATGTCTATCTCGTGTTCGTTTGTTCATATGCCAGCGGTGTAGCGGGCTGGTTTTGCAGGGTAAGATAGGAGAAGCATTGTTCTGTCGTGAAAAGCTCTTCCAACCACCGAAGTGTTTGAAAAACGAGACGGCGCGCCGCAATTTTGTTTCCTTTTTCTGGACTAAATGTTGCGAGATCTCTTCGCTTTTTGACATAGGAGGGGTAAATTTCTCATGGCGACGACAGACCGGGCACTGATACCACCCATTAGAAAGCCGAGGGCACGCTGAAACATGATTCAAATAAGATTCGAGACTATCAAAGGCTTTCCCACAATACAACAGCGGGCAAACAGTGCGTTGTTGGGCAAAAGTGTCCGGTAGATCTTTGCGGGCGTATGCGGCCCAATACTGAAAAGCTATCTGGCACTCTTGTTGGGTGAGGTCAGCGAAAGAATAGCGGCTGCCACCTTTGCTAAGGTAATCTTCGAGTCTGCTCTCAGTTTGTCAGACAGAAAAAAAATTTGTTTGGGAGCGGTGATATCTCACGCGCAAGGCACGTATGGTGATTCAGCTCGTATCGGAAAAGGATGCATATTGTACTGTGATGGGGACACCGAGCAAGTCTTTGGGATGTTGTCTTGGATTGTTTATTAGGTACCGGTGGCTTTTTATGTGAGGTAGCTGAACAAATGGTCAAGGGCATCAAGATTCTAAGAGGTTCCCATGTGGGACCAGCTTGATATTGATTAAAACGCACATCCAGGACACAATCAGCTCTCATGGAGGACTTGTGGCTTGCAAAGTAGATTCCGAGGCAAAGGGAATCAATCGAACGTAAAGACCCGGTAAGTATTGTTCCTGATATCGGAAGCGGGGAGATTGCCGTCTGGAGCGGCCATGTAGGACTTTGTCCGCGAAGCTGCCCAATGATTGAAACCGACAATTCGCATTTCAGGATCTGGGGTAGCGTTTGTGGCCGTTCTGGGTGTTGGCTGGAAGACTCATTCTACCAACAGGAGTATACCGGAGCCCATCATGCAATGATCGACACACGCAGTCTGCGGTGGCTCTCCAACGCAAGGCTGCACATTGGCCGAGATCGAGGATATCTTCGCACCGCAGAACGACAGTAGCCAAAGAGGGGTAGACATACGGGAGCCTGGGCAAGGCGAATGTACTAATGCCTCCTCGAGTCCTCCCTCGAAAGAGGGCGATGTAGGTATAGGCTTGCACCAAGGCCGTGTCATCCTTCGATGTCGATTGTAAATCCGTGAGCTGCATATTCCCCCGGCTGGGCTAGACTCATACCCAAGCTGGTGTGTAGTATCTCTTTGAATTGAACGAGTCCTTCCATTGTTCAGCCTTAGGCAACAGTGCGTCTGTTGAGTGAGAAGCTAGCAAAGGCTGGGTGGCAGCGAAGCATCTGCTTGCCTTGGCCAGATCTGGAAATTGATCAGGATTGGGTGCATGATAAAACGCAGTCCTTTGACAGAATGCGGGCTCAGACAAGGGAGAAGCGACCAAGTTGGAACAAAGCCTTTTCCGGGTCGTACCACGGTGTCATGGATAGTAGTCGGGCGTCAGCTGTAGTGAACCGGCCTTGATGCGGGCGGACAGTTGGTTAGCGAGAAGTCTACCGTGCGGTAAGCCTGCTGCGGTCCATTTCTAGGCAGCAAACCGAGGTTGAGCTGTTCCCCTACCATGTTCAGGAACGCGAAAGGACTTCTCGAAAGCGAATGACCTTTGCCCATTGAAAGCAGAATCAAAGTTTGTGTACTGAGTCCTTCGCGGTGTGGTTGTTGGTTTTCCAGATAGAATATGTACGAACATCAAAGTGATGGCACGATTGTCGCAAAATCGCAAGCCCAGCAAGAAAGAAATTATGCAGCTTTGTTAAAAGAGTAATATCTAGGACAAAGTACTCATATATGTATTACGGCTTGAGCTTCTCCTGAACCTAGCCTCAAGACCAGATCTATTTACAGGACATCAAAGCGACACGGAGCTTTCAATTTTAGAAACATTATGCTCAATCTGAGAAAACTGTGCTCAAGAATAGCAACCTTTGCTTCGATGGATCAAAGACCTGCCGGTCAGACACAATGACATTGTCGATCCAGGCATCTTTACGCAGTAGTGTCCTGCGGGAGGACTCTGTATGCTGCGTGTGGAAGGTTTAGTCCGTGATCCCCAATCGCCTTCTTCGAAACTTGGGACTACTGATTCGTTGTCGCTACTCCTGAGAAACGTTTCGTTGGTAAAAGTGATACCGCTGCTCATTGAGAGATCTGGGATAACCCTCACCGTGCCAAACCAATAAAGCAACCCCGGGCCGCGTCAAGGATGGATTTTGCGGCTACGTTTTGCCGGTGTTTACACCAAGAATTGGAGGAGTAAATGTACGCCCTTGATTTTAATTGTAGCTTTCCATACCGTACTGGTGTCATCACTTCTATAGCGTCCTTCATAATTCATAAACCCATGCCCTAACACCCTCCCCTCTCCTCCCCCCCACTCCCCCCTCCCCCTTCCCCACCCCCTCACATCTCCCCAACAACATACTCCCCGCCCTCCACCCCAAAAAAAACTTCATGCACCCTCCCCGCCTCCACATCAACCCGGCCCCCCACACGAAATGTCTCCATAAACGGCACTTTGTCCTCTGGATACGTGATCGTCAATGAGCCCTTGCGGACGAGATGTGTTGTTTTCACGGCATGGGAGTGCGGGGGGTAGTGGGATTTTCTGTGAAGGGGGGTATTAGTTTGGGGTGGTGGTACTGGGAAGGAAGGGGGTGGGGGAGGGGCGTACGGAGGATCGGTCCAGGTGTAGACGTGAGTGTAGCCCCAGGAGCGGACTTCGGCTTCGGATTCTTCGAGGGTGGGGGGTGGGGGTTTGGTTTTGCGGGGAGGCATTGTAATTTGGAAAGGATTAGGGCGGTGTGGAGGTGTGTACGGAGTATCCGTAATATTGTTGGAAATAGGGGAGATGGTAATCTCCGCCTTCATAGGGCTGATAGGGCTGGGGCCCGCTAGTAGAGTTTTACCTGCTCGCTCCTAGATAGACTCCTAACAGCAACAACCTACATACCAAAATGCCCCATATGACCTCGTGTTCCAACAAATACCAAACAAATCTTCGGACAACATGTGAAACAGCGTCCAGAAAGCTGTGGGGGTCATATTCGCAAGAATAGCATGCCCGTTGACCGCGTCAAGGCGCGCTTGGTTGTTCACTGATAGATAGTAGCCATTTGAAGCTTGACCGAGGGCCTTTACGAAGTGAGACGCTGATAATGGACCATTTTCGTCGTAGTATCGTTCAAAAGCGGCGACAATTTTCTCGCGTCCAGCATAAGCTTTTGAGCAAGTTATCTTGGGGAAGGGAAACGAAAGAAGCCCAACAGCTCCTTGTTCGAAGTCTCTGTGTAAGAAGTCAGATCGCCTCCGTAGACTGGAGCCGCGGCATGATAAGATTGATTTCAGCAATGTGATTAAATGTGGACCTCCGTGCGCCCGCACTACGACACATATCAATGTCAGACAGGTGGCTGGAATGAGTGGCCAGAGCGGGGCACGCATAGGTTGGTGGGTTCGCCATGCAGAAGGAGCAAAAGTACTAATCCGGAAGAGATTCTCCCCCCATTTGAGCGATCAGCAAAGCAGCCATAGTCATAAATTTACACTCTATACTTAGTAAAGAGTGGAATACGCCTTCGACTATGAAGTAATTATTCGATGACGATCTTATGGAAGCAGCTCAATCTACCCTTATGCCTTTCAGGCGGCTATTCGCCTATGCACTACCTCCTAATATGTAGGCCGCCTAATCGCTCTCGTCATTACCACTGACTGCGCGCTTTCGAATTAGAATCGCCACGAACGGATTTGGTAGCCTAGTCTTGCCAAAAGTGAAGAATGGCCGCGATGTCGGGTCTGCTAATTCAAATTCGTAGTCGACGATAAGATGCGAAAGGATCATCTTCATGATAACGGAGACGTAGAAGCGTGCAGGGCTATCAGTTGCGACTCGCGTTAGTCAACACGATGATAAAGCGAGCAGAGCATGAGCAGGCATGTACCGCATTTGCGCTACACCTAGACTTTACTCGAAAGAACGGTGGCATGGATGGGGAGGGGCGCGATAGCAAAGCCCGAGCAAAAGGAAGGGGGCTGGCTCACCAAGCGTGTCGTACTGCTCCCCAAAATGGGAATTCGAAACTCGGATGAGTAACATGCCATCCTTTTGATTGACGAAGCGAAACCCTTCGAAGGCCGAAGCACGCGGCCAAATATTGTCATCGCGCATGAGCGAGAGCTATGGTATGGCGAGCCAATTACCGGTTGGAATGTGATAGCCATCGGGGGAGGTATACGGGACCATGACTCTGCGAGGAGCGCTGACTTTGTTGGGTCAGCACACGACAACAGAATTTCCCCCTTCGATCTCTTCGAAGAGCGGCTGGCTTACGAATTGGACCAGGACTCAGGCGGGCAGTCTCTTTCACGAAGCTGTCGAGATAAGGCATCTCCTGATTCAAGGAACCGAACGACGCGTCTTTGCACTCCACGGCTTCAATTCTAAGTCGCTCGCGATATTCCGAGTGCTTGCATATGTTATGGATACAGAACTGCGCAATCTTGGCTATAGTGTCAGTCGTGAGTGATGAATCGTGAAGTCTCTCATACCACTGGGACCTGAAATGCACTTGCGAATAAAAGACCAAGCGTAATCTTGGCGATTGCAGCGGCATCTTGGAGCCCGGTCATCTCGGCTATCCATCGGGTGATATGTCCCTGCGCTTTTTAATCAGATTGCCAGTTCTGGCGCTGTTCATGGCAGAATACCTCACTCACCGGCTTTCCATAATTGGAACCCTTGCCTTCAAGAGCTTGGCAGGTAGTCCACAGCAGGAAATTGTACACTTTCTGTCGGGTTACACCCCATTCCATTGATATAGGACCGATGAGTCTGTACGCCATGAGCTTGACGGTACGCCGCCGCTAGTTGATTCAAAGGGATCACTGACGGCAGCAGAAAGCCCGGCACGAGGTCCAGGATAGGGTAAGCTTTCGCGCAACTCCAAAAGAAGCTCATGACATCGTGATATACTTCGAGGCGGTCGGCTGCAGTGTGGAATCTGACGTTAGTCCTGTACCATGCAAGGAAAGGATGTCGACCATCCCATACCTTGGTCCTCGCCGAAGAATGCCAAGAGATTCACACGAGTGAAGATGCGTAGGAGCGTTGGCATGAGTCGGACCTTTTGCCACTCACCATGACCTTGTTCGCATTTGTCTAGTAGTGAAGGTTCGTACATCAGTGTGAGAGACTGCGATAGGCAAGGTCTCTTCTCTCCATACACATACCGTTTAGAGGTGCGATCTCTAAGGCCACCGTCTCCCTAATACGTATCTGAAAGGCAATGCTCATTGCGGGAACACTCGTCCGAAGTTTGTTCTTTAGCACACCAAGTCCAACGCGAAATGACTCGGTCTGGGGTCCCTTGTGCTCGGGCGATACTTGAAGATGACCTAATATTGGATCCGTGAACGCAAGCTGTTGTGCTTTAATAATGTTCCCATACTGCCGCACAAAAGCTTGACGAGACTTGGGGGCCATACTTCGTGCAGCGCCTCTTCCATCGTCAGCACAGACTCAGGTTCACATTCCAGTTGCTTGAGCTGATTACGGTCCGATATGAAGACGTTCCAGCGGTCAGTCATCGGAATAGCAAAAGGTCTTCCATGAGACTGAACACATCAGAGGTCTCCTCCCAATGATGCGGGAATGTCTTGCACATACTGAGTCATATGCCTTTTGCAGAAGCGTTTCGGAATCAACAATAATGCGTAATGCTGTGAGCCACCTACCCAACGGCGTTGAATATGCCGCGATGGTGATGTTGGACTAGACAAAGGGTCAGTGTCAGGATTGATGATGCGATGTCCGCGTATATTATACAGGGGCCTTCCACCAGAACTTCCAGAGTAAAGCCGCTGTTTGCCAGGCCAAAAGAGCGTAGAATGCATAGTACCAATGCCAGTACCAGTCATGGGAAGGATTAGCGAAGCTCAAGCTGGAGATCGATGGTAGCCTCGAGAATATCACAAGAACAGATTGCTCGCTAACGGATATTGCGTTCATGGCAGATGAGTTGATGCTGAGCTTTGGTCTTCCGGCTCACATCGCAGAGGACGGATACCTTGGTCCATAATTATAGATTCGTAAATGGGCATGACGTGAGAAATTGCCTTCGCTAAGATCGTCACTTTCTGATCGAAACGTCTCGGCCCCACAGTGTGACACACATAATAAAAGGATGTGGTCCTCTTACGGTATGCTGGAGTACTAAAAACAAGAGCTGGGAAGCTGACTTTGCGAAGGTGGGTACGAGCTATTAGATTCCCGAAGTAATAAAGAAGGCAATACTCTCGTTAACCCAGTCTATTGGTCGTAGGCACGCGCTAGAGATCACAGGCTGCTGAGTCTTTACAGATCTCACCGGGATGTGAGCGTGAGGTAGGTACATCCGTAGGTGGCACAGCATCGACAGAATGTCTACAAACAAAGGCGTCCTTGAAACAAAGTAGCTGCAATCCCTTGGCTTCAAGGTGGGTACGGTCTAGGCCAGGATAAAACACCAAGACCATATTGACCGGTCAGAGGATTTGACCAGTTAGGGGTGAGCCCTTCCACGACACACCAAATGATGCATGCTTGCGTACGTCTAATGTGATAAAAGAAGGGTGTGCTCGAGTGCGAGACATGGCGTGGTGTGGGGTGCTGAGCTGTGCCGTTCGTGTGCAGGTAGGCAAATCCTTTGCAATCACAAGGCCGGACACAGCTGGAGAATCTCCTCTACTACGCATTCGATACCTCAATATGCGTAAAGGTTCTGCAATCAGCCTCGTTCTATCCATTCCCTACTGACACGACGGACAGCTGAAGCAGTGCTTATAAAGCAAAATAGGTAGAAGCAACGCGTGCCTTGATAGCAACTTAAGCCTCAAAACTGCAAAGGATGCGGCACAGAATAAATCTCGAAGCGTTCCATATTTGTGTCTTATGCAAGATTCCCGGCCGCCACCATTCTTTGATACGGTTTGCAAGGACCAAGGACTGATCCAGATGACCTATGAACGAGACACAAGACTGAGAGGGCCCAGTATTGATACCTGCCCACCTGCAGCGCAAACTCACTACTTCCTCTACGTGAGTGATTGAGGTATAGTTGTCTCTAAAGTACCTTGCTAATGACAAAATAGCAAGACTACATCACAACGATCTTGACAACGCCAGCTTTGGGTCTCATCAAGTCCAGCCTCTTCATTCAATACTACTTGCTGTTCCGCCCTCTACGATGGATCAGGATTAGTGTGTGGATTGGAGCTACCATTTCTGCTCTCTTCTACGTCCCCGTCTCAATCACAGCGTTTGTTTTGAATAGCCCGTGGCCGGGGGAGTCTTTTCTCGACGATATCCTGTCATGGCATTACCTCAAGTTCGCACAATTCTCCATTCCGACCGGCGTCATCGGCATGCTGGTAGACTTGTACCTCTTCATTCTGCCTATCCCGGCTGTTTTGACCTTACAGATGTCCACGGTGAAAATGCTTGGTGTACTGATCATATTCATGACTGGGGGGCTGTAAGCTTCCATTTCAAAAGAGCGAAAGACTTGGTTGCGAAGGCTAATCTGTCATCGATTCTAGTGCCGCGATTGCATCCATTGTGAATCTATACTATCGGGTCCAGCTCCAAGGAAAACTCGGCGACCCATCCTGGAATGTCGGCCATGTCTTGATCTGGACGTAAGACGTCCTGCATACCTATTAGTTGCTTCTAACAGCTAACGATGCACAGACAAATCGAGATGTTCGCCGGCGTAACTGCCTCCAGTATGCCCACCGTTAAATAGTTCTTCACTCGCCAGGATTTCTCACTCATGTCCTGGATGTCATCCGTGAAATCCAGCCTAACGCACTTGCTAAGCAGCTCTGCACGGGAGAAGCTTGATGATGACAATCCTAACTCTACGAATTGGGGCGGAAGCAAAACGCATCCTGTGGAAGACCACGAAGCATTTAGGATGAGAGATCTGAAAGCGGGTAGCTGTGAGCGCAAAACGGTGAAGGCTCATCGGACGGGAGACTCGCAAATCTATCTTACAACCGACATTTCTGTTACTTAGGAACAACTAGGCGGTGCATCGTTTACGCTGATAGTTCACAGCCTCATCACAGGCTGCTATCGTTGATTAGACGGCAGAGAGTTAGTACCAACTTTCTCTTGTTCAAATTCTTATTAGATAAAACTTATTTTATCACTTAGGTATAGTTCTATACTGTAGCTGTAATTATCCAGAAGTAAGGTAATTATTATATATTCTCTTTTCACTGTTTTAACGAAACATACCTACCCGTGCTACCTTAGATGGCTTGTAGGTGTGCGTTCGCTCGCTTAGTCGATACTCGTACGCACGAGGTTTCCGCGCACTCTAACCTAGGAAAGTTAGTTACAGATAGTATCGGGTTTAGCGTGCTGGAAAGGTCATAGTTAGCGTGCGCGGAAACCCAGTGTGCGCGGGTAGATCCAGTAAAACCCGATAGGGCTGAGCAGGAGAATAAGAATGTCTGAAACCGACCCTCGATCAATGTCGTTCGTTTAAAGTGGGTCTTGACTGCATCGTGGCGACATTGACCCCCCACCTATGTCCGACAGCTCTGATTCTCAAAACTATGTGCGCCAGAAATCATGCTTGTTCATCCCCTCTCCTCAGCCGCTCCACTTCTTGTCCCCGTACAGTTACAACTCAATATCAGAGGCCGACGCAGTTGTCCTCTGCCTCCTTGCGGATCACCCTACAACTAGCTGTGGACAGTCAGTATGGCCTTTCAGCTGCTTTCAGCGTCTGCCGCAACGACGCTCCTGATCGTCATCTCTATCTTCGTCATTCGCCATCTACGTACCCTACCGACCCCACAAGCTGCGAAGAAGCCAAACCACCTGGACCTGACAAGCAGCTCACTCGAGCCTACCATACTCAGCAAAAGCCTTGCAGTGGCACTGCCCGACAGCGTCATCTTCCCGCATGATGCTGCCGCCTTCAAGCAGTCCATGAATTCTTACTGGGCACAGCAAGAGTGCGAAGTAATCCCAGCATGCGTTGTCCGGCCTCGCAACGTTCAGGAGCTCTGCACGGCGGTCACTATTCTCAAGCGCGAGTACGACGAACGAGGAAAGCAAGCTGACGAGGCAAGAGCGGAAGGACTATTCGCTATACGCAGCGGGGGCCACTCTCCGGTCTCCGGCGCTGCGAGCATTAAGGGAGGCGTTGTGGTCGATCTTGGATTCTTCTGTGAGGTAACACTGTTGGAGGATGGATCGAGCGTGGTCATCGGAGCTGGTGCCAAGTGGATGGACGTTTCCAAAGTCCTAGACGAGAAGGGTCTCGCGGTTGTTGGAGGCAGAAACTCTGCTGTCGGGGTAGGCGGCTTAACTTTGGGAGGTACGCTTCTGCTTTTTACGGCTCAATTTGCCCCTCCCCACCGCTTTAATTGCAAGTGGGATCGTTAAGTATCCCGCCAGCCGCTCCACCATGCCTCTGTTCTGGAGCTGACACAAAGGTACAAAACAGGCGGTCTCTCCTTCTTCTCCCCCCGCTTCGGCCTGGTCTGCTCCAATATCCTCAGCTATGAACTCGTCCTCGCCTCTGGCTCCATCATTACAGCCTCCGCTTTGACGAACCCCGACCTCTGGCGCGCCCTTAAGGGCGGCTCTAACAACTTTGGCATCGTCACGCGTTTTACAACCCGCAGCTTCCCCTCCACTAAAATATGGAGTGGCTTCCTTTATATGCCCGCCTTCCAAACCGCTAAGGTCCTCGCGGCTTTCTACGAAAGTGTCAACAGAACCGATTCGGGCGATCCTAGCAACACGTACGACAACTACGCCGCTGGCCCCATAGCCTGCTGGTCCTATATCCAGAAAATCGGGGTCCAGGCTATCTCCGTCAATCTCGTCTATACCAAGTCCCCCGAGAACAAGAACAAATGGCCGGCCCGTTGGCGGACCTCCTCCTTCGGGTCGCTCTGGCGTCTCTGGAGCACCTGCAAGGTCCGTACCCTAACCAGCGCGACCGACGAAATGAACGCACTCAACCCTCCTGGCAGGCGCCAAGTCTTCGCCACCACAACTATCAAAAACGACCCTGCCACCCTCGCCGCGGCGCACTCCGCCGTGTCAACGTCACGGGCTTGGTTTGGACGCTCGTCCTGCAGCCGCTCCTACCGGACTGGGTCTGCAAGGGCGATGCGAATCCGCTGGGTCTGCATGATTGTACGCATGGGCCTCTCGTTATCGTGAGCTTCACGGTCAACTGGGACGAACCTCAGGATGACGTGTTCGTCAAAATGACGACGCGCCGCGCTGTCGAGCAGATCGAAGTCGTCGCAGCGGCAAACAAAACGGGCCATCCATGGCGGTACTTGAACTATTGCGCAGAGTGGCAGAGGCCGTTCAAAAGTTATGGCGAGGAGAATTGGCGGTTCTTGCAGGGGGTGAGTAAGAAATACGATCCTGAGGCATTATTTCAAAAAGGTTGTATAGGTGGTTTTAAGCTTGATGTGTGCTCGCGGGCGAAAGCTTAATGGACTTGCGATATCTGCGGCTTCGTCCCTCCGGCCTTGAAGACTACAGACTACAGTACCTTAACATCAATCTGGAATCCTGGCTAGTGCCATTACACTGCCCGCTAGCCTGGTTGGGGCTAGCGCCAATTGCGGCACAAAACGTACCTAGATAGCTTCCTGCTGTAGAAGACACACCTTTATACAATTATCAGATTTACACTTCATCACGGAAGCATTTCTGGAAATATTTGGTAATGCCGTTACAAACAGAGGCAAAATCCTCATACAAAACCGTTTTGAACCAACTGCAGGGGATACATTTTATGGAACTCTATTTTTTGACGGGACAGTCTGGCTGATTTGCCACCTTCGCTATAACCAGAGACGACTGTACTAAGCTGATGATGAGATGCTGCAAGGAAGCAGAACTAAGGTAGGTTAATGCGAGTAGTTGGATCTCGACCGCCGGATTACAGCGCGTAGGGCGGCCCTGGCGGTTCGGAAACTTATTTCCACAAGGCTGAGGCAGAAATTTGAAAAGACAAAGCGTGTGGGCTCGTAAGGACAAGATGAACCATTCATTTTAGAATTCCTCAGTGACACGTTCTGGTAAGACAGATCCATGCGCAGAACCCAGTTTCGTACATTTTCACGAGCCCTCCTTGTGATTCTCTTTGACATAGTCACACAACATGGAGAGCGGTGGAGGTTGTACCAGAAATGAGGCGGACAATGTCAAGCTGGAACCGGCACCGTTGGGGCGGAAATTATCTCTGTACGACGTCGTAGCAGATCATCAATGTTTCAAGGCACGGAGATATCCCAAAGCGTTCTTCAGCCCTGCCTCGTACGCTTATGAGACTGCGAGGAACGATCATTTTAAATAACACTTGTTTCGGATCTAATTCCTTTGGAAAAGCAGAAAACAATTAAGTTCTGCCAAGGAAAAGCGGAGGATCTTTGTGTGGCACAGAATATCCAAGCCGCTTCCTGTCATCCTCTGCTCTAAGAAAAGCAACTTTCTCGGCATATTCGAGATTAATACACCATCTATCCCTCGTCGACTTCAATCCTTTTTTCATTGCAATCTACCTTTAGTCCTTTCAAAGCGTCTTTTGTCTTTTTCTGTCTTCAGTCGTCTCTTTCCAGAATAGTTTTGGTTGTCATTTACTTTCACTCTTTCCTTCACCAATGTATATTCATTCTCTTCTACCGATAGTCCTTGTCTACTTTCTGGCCCCCCAAAATTCATTTTTCGCACAAGCCCAGCAATGTTACTTTCCAGATGGCTCCCTCGCCTCCAACTACAACGCCTGCAACTCCACGAACCCCGTCGGCAGCGTCTGCTGCAATCTCGCAGACTCCGCTTGCTCAATGGACGGCTTCTGTTACGGGAGCGCAGGATATGTGTACCGGGGCGGCTGCACGGATCAGCTATGGAAGTCGCCGAATTGCGCGAAGCACTGTGTCGATTGTACGTATATGGCTCGTTGGTTCGCTGTCTTGGGTGGATTTTACTAACACGTTGATGGCGGGAAAAGCCGCAACACACATCTTCAGCAACATCATACCCTGCCCAGACGTGAGCGGAGTCTTCACGGCATCATTCTGCTGCAGTGATGTCCCAGGCTCCAGCGCCGCGAACCAGAGCTGTTGTAAGCAGAAATTCATGATGCCGAGCGGCTTTGGGAATTTCTTTATGCCCTCGACGAATACCGGGCAGCAAGTACAGCCAGGTTCCAATTCTACGTCTTCTTCCGCACATGCCGAGTCTTCGAGCACCGCATCATCGTCGAGCGTCACTCCGTCATCGTCGAGCGTCACTTCGTCATCATCGACGATCACCGGCACCCCCGGAACGTCCCCTAGTACGGCAGCTCACGCCCAGCCGGCCAATCATGCCATGCAGATAGGAGTCGCAACCGGGGTGCCTCTAGGCCTACTCCTACTATCAGCTCTCGGCATCCTGCTCATCCGGGAACGCAGAGGAAGAATCAAAGCGGAGAAGCTGATGCAGAACGCGAAGATGGGAGGGGGCGAACTGGATGTTGAGACGCATGACCCGTTTCCGCGTACAGATGCTGAACGACAGGAGCTGGAAGAGATCCATTTGCGGGAATTGCAGTCCAGTGAGGTGCATGAGGTTTCTTGAGGGGTTCACGCTCAAGGAATGAAAATATATTCGACTGTGTATTGCGAGCTTTACGTATAAACACCTAAATTTGTTTTATATTCAAGGTAGCAGAGATCAAGGTTCGAATCAGTCGACAAAGTTCAAGCATCCCTCGCGTTATCGTCACTCAACCACAACTCCCACAGACATCGCCAGGAGAGTTCCACACCGACTCATCTCCACCCCCAGGAGCCCACCATCCCGTCAGACCACCAATCACTCCAACACCCGAAACCTCCAACACAGCACCCAATCGAAAAGCCAAGCACAAGCCAGCCAGCCAGCCGATCCAACCGACCCAAAAACCCATTCCCACGTCCATAACTGTCCACTACCAACGCCCCCCACCTCCATCTCCATCTCCATCTCCAACCCTCTCCCTCTCCCTCTCAGATCCCCTCCCCCCGCCACAAAACCCCAGCAAGCAGAAATGGCCCGCCACACTCATAACCATCAACCCGTGAAAACATGCAACCATCCCAAAAAAAAAATCCAAACTTTACAGCAAGAAAATCTATTTTTCACCACCTAGGCAATAATCTAAGCATACGTCCGACGAAAAGCCCTCAAGCCCTGCTGGTTTCTCATTTTTGAAAATAAATAAATAAATATAAAAAAATAAATCTTTGAAAGAGGAAAATACCAAAAAAATCATCGAACGGCGAAACCACTAGAGCTCTCTCTCTCTCTCTCTCTCCCCCTCTCTCCATCTCCCTCTCTCCCCCAACCCCAATCCCACCCCAAATCCCCCATCCCCCATCCCCCAAACCCCATCCCCCATCCCCATCCCCCAAACCCCAAACCCTATCCCCTACGCCCCAACCCATACCCAAACCTCAACCCCCCAAACCCAACCCCCAAACCCCATCCCCATCCCCCATCCCCAAACCCCAAACCCCAAACCCCAAACCCCATCCCCCACCCCTAACCCCCGCGCACCACACCACACCGCACCACACACCACCACCACTAATCATGCACAACCCATAAACACACCTCGCCCAAAATTTTCGAAACGATTTAGCATTCTTTCCCGCACGCGCGCTGGGAATGCTGGAATTGTGGGTGTGGGTGTGGGTGTGGGTGTGGGTGTGAGGGAGTGAGGGGGTGTGGGTGTGGATGGGTTGGGGTGGGAGATGTGAGGGGGTGGGAGATGGGGTGCATGGGAGGTGGGGTGGGAGATGGGGATGGGAGATGTGGTGGATGGGGTGGGGTGATGGGGTGGGGTGGGAGATGTGGTGGGGTGGGAGATGCGGTGGATGGGGTGGATGGGGTGGATGTGGGTGTGGGTGTGATGGGGTGGGTATGGTTGATGAGGTGGGTGGGAGATGGGGTGGGAGATGTGAGGGGGTGTGAGGGTGTGAGGGGGTGGGGGAGATGTGAGGGGGTGGAAGATATGATGGGAGATGTGGAAGATATGATGGGGTGGGAGATGTGGTGGTTTTTTATATGGATAGATATAGATAGATAGATAGATAGGCGGTTCGGGTTGGATTCTGTGTGGGTTGGTGAGGGGTGTTTGGTGGGGGGGAGGGGGAGAGGGGGAGAGGGTATTTGAAGGGTTTTGTGGTTTGGGGGTATTTGAGAGGGTTTTGTGGTTTGTTTGTTTGTTTGGGGGTGGGAGTGGGTTTTGTGGGGGTGGTGGAAGGAGGGGTGGCATTGGGGTTGATGAGGTGGGTGGGAAGGTGAGGGAGGGAGGGTGAGGGAGGGAGGGTTGTGTGGATTGTGTGAGTGGTGGTGGTGGTGGTAGTGGCATTGGGGTTGATGAGGTGGATGGGAAGGTGAGGGAGGGTTGGTAAGGGAGGGTTGGGGTGGGGTGAGAGAGTGGGTGCGTTGGGGTCAAGGGGTAGGAATGTTTGTGGGTTGATGGGGGATTCTTAACATCGTATACAGGATCTTAACAGAAATTGACGGGATATCGAGACTTGTTAGAGACGTCGCTCTGGCGCTCTCCCTCTCGTATATGATTCAACGCCGGCGAATGAAAGAAATCGGAAGAGGTGTTGGAGAATTGTAGTAGATTCTTCTTGCTATTTATGAATCGAAAATACTGCATTTCACACCGCGGGCTTGTCTCCCTCCCAGACAGCCTCCATGATCCAAAGGCTGGACCCAGGCGGCTGTTTGCCGCCTAGAAATTTGAAACGCGCATCGGCCTGCTTAAATAAGCCTGCCCAGTCGTCCAGCTCTCTTTCGCGTGCGTTCTGCAGCTCCAACATTGTAAGATCCATGGCTCTACAGTAACCGAAGTAACTCAAGGTTAGCAAATTATTGAGATCTCGATGTGTAACAAAACATTGATAAATAATTGTTGATGTTGATCAAGGACAACCGGAAGGAAAGAAGATGAAAGCAACACACCTTATCTTCGCCTCTTCGGTACATGAGATGGTGTTCGGCTCTGGTAAGCAATTATCCTGGACGATAATGCGAGCGCCGTCCTTTAGTGCTGGGATCAAGTTCCCAAGGATTTTAAGACAGTATTTGTCGGACCAGTTGTGGAATACCCAGCGGAATAGGTAGGCGTCTGCTGCTTTCACGGGTTGTTCGGTCATGAAGTCATGTGCCATGAAGGTTATACGGGCGGAAAGCTCCGTGGGCAGCCGATGAGAGGCACCAGTAACCACTGCGGCAAGATCCTGCACAATGAACTGAAGAGTGGGAAATCTAGAGGCGAGATGAATACAGATATCCCCGAGAGAGCCTCCGACCTAATAGAGAAGGTTAGTAAACCACTAAGCTTAGAAGCTGGCTATCGAATGTAAGGACTTGCATCCACAACTGTTCCATTCTTTAAGGATGCCCAAGGATAGTTGTCAGCCAAGTGTCTAGGCTCATAGCCCGCACCTTTACCATAAGTACTCATGGCACTTCCGAAACGTTTGGCACGTTCCGGATATTGCGAGAGTACCTCGAACATTGATTTCTCCGTGCAATTTGCCGTGGCAAATCCCTACATTGAAAGTACGATCAGCAAGTGGGGACAGTAGTCAGGATTCAAGAGCCGGTACCGTTTGATTCGGCTCCTGTGACCCAGGGAATTTCACCATGGCGTTGACAGTTTGTGATGCGGCTTGCCATAGCTCACCAGTGCTCGCGCCAACCCAATCGGACATCTGCTGATCCTCTGCCAGAAGTCTGGATGCTGCTGTATGCGCGACACAGTTCTTACGAGGTTCGCTGAAGATGTGCTTTGTCATTGCATGGCGGAGTAATCGGCGAAGATCAGGCTCATTCACCCCACAAGCCTTGGATATCTGGGTGAACGAAGCTTCCTCGTCAACCGGAAAACTGGAAGCGATCCTGAAATGGCTAATGGCTTGCATACTAAGAAGCTCGTTGTGCTGGATGTGCACAGTATCAGTCTTGTCGTCAACGCACCAGGCATACTATGTTTGATAGATGTACCGCAAAGCTCTGAAGAAATTCTCTTGGCCCAAGCATCAGATTGCGAAGCTTCGAGGTTGCTTCAATGACAGCTAGACGCGCAGTTTCGATGTCAGCGGCATCTCGTGGAATCAATGATCCCCTAGGCGCATCCACGCTGAACGACGGATGAGGTAAATTGTTCAAAGATAGGTATTCTTCTACTATAGCAGTATTCTTCGAAATAATGAACGCCAAGTCCTTGATCGTTTCGGTGGCCATACTCGCTTCTTGCGAGCACGAGGTGCTGAGTCGGTATCGATCAAGGTGATATGTGTTTACACAACAAAGAAAGAGCAGTGTACAGAGTAGAGATGACCAATCAGCCTGGTACGGAGGGAACACAAGTCTGGACGTTGGTACTCATCGCTTGAACACTACTTAAGGTAGGTAGCTAACGTAAAGGTTGGAAATTGCGAGAATCAATTGCGAGAATTGCGGCTGTGGCGCCGATTCCATAGTGTGCCGCCGTTCGAACAGCTACGATAAACGATCTCCAACTATGATTAACGATCTTCCCCAGCCGATTCTTTTGGGATCATAATTCTTTCAACGTAAAGTATCCAATAGCGATGTAAAGCATTGTGTTTTTTGAGTATGTCGGAGAGAGAGTAGGTTAGCATGGCAAGGTCATTGTCTCCACTCCATTTCTGCTCTTTCTCTCTCTTGCAGTCACAGACAGGTTAGTTACCTTGCCAAACGCCACGTCGGCCTCCAAGTTCGCGTGAAAGTGGTATAGAAGCTGAAGCTTGATATAGTTGAAGAAATGCAACGATTGATTGCATAGTGTAAGGTAACTAGGGACTTTCTTTCTTGGGGAAGATTCTGAATGATAGTCGCGCTAGTTTTAAAAACACGGCTAGACCGATTTTCCTATAACGGGGTATCATGTGACCAACCACTCCTTCCAATTCTAATTCTCGATCCCAAAATTCTTGATCTCTACCTAGCTACAGCAAGATTGCAGACACTCGCTGGAACCGTTATTATGGTATAGCGCGATGTCGGAGTAATATGACGCGGTCGAATCCTTATCCCCCATTACTTGCTTCTTGAGCCTTTCGCTTCATGCGGACCCTTGGGAAATTCACGGTGATCTACGCTTGGACGGCCTTGGGGTTCTGACAGAGACTCCACGTCGATTTCAGTCCTGACCCTAATATCATTCTTACCGAGACCATTTCCCACATCCCCATACCACCCGCCCTCATTGGCCGTTTCGATCTTGGTTCTCCCATTCGGAACCATAGCGATCCTGTCGCTACTTGATTGTACCGTGTCGTCAGGTATCGAATAAGGAGAATGCTTCTTGCGACGAGCGCCTTCTTTGGAGGGGCCAAGCTGATAACTGTTGGCGGGGCCCGAAATCTTTGAGAACGTGGTGCTCGAGCCCACTCGACGATAAATGCGCGCGACGGTAGGGTAGATCACTGGAATGTTACTGACGCAGGCGGCGATGAAAGATTCTCGGCATGACCATGAGCCGGCTTGCTGTGCACCTTTGGGGCCAGACTGTTGTGATGTGAGCATTACTGAACATGATTCGACATGAACAAAAGAAACTTACTGTGATGATGAGTATGCAACGGAGAAAGCCAGCTGTTGTGGCGGCGATACCACCGCAAAACATCGCGCAAAGGCCGATTTTCTTCCTTGTGGGAAGACGTGCTTTCCAAATCATCTAGCAACGAAATCAATACGTTTGTCTCTTGCTTCATCGTAGATAGCGCGATATCTCACTGGCAATGGAATGTACATCAAGTAGAAATCAGTAGAAACGTTCAACACAATGAGTGTATATAGCGAAGGGAATGAATGTGCGGGATAGCACACCCCTAAAACTCCGTGTTAGCATACCTAGTCGCCGCGAGAGAACGATTCGGTACGACAACGTGCCTCCTGGATCAGGATAGATCTGCCAATGCTTTTGAACCGGAGAACAACCGAAGAGTATCACACAAATGACGGCCAGGAAAGTTATAGGAAGTACGTAGACCCCTATTCTGATTCGGATCGCCATGTTACTAACATTGTCCCTATAAATTTCTTGGTAAGCGATTGCGTACTGTGAAGTATCGTGTAGCGGCAAGCTAGGAGGAGATAAGAAGCACTGAGACCTTACGTCAAGCGGGTGTAGAAAACAAGCATGCATGTTTTCAACGTCCAAAGGAGGGTTGTGTAAACCACCCAGCCCATCAATTGAGTCTTCGAGCCCCAGACTCTGAAGTGGTACTCTTGCGAATCTGGGTTAAGATTCGCTCTCTCTTCTTCCGTCATGCTGCCATTCGTAAGTCCCTGATACGCAAGGACGTAGTACGCAGCAACCGTCTCAGCGGAGTACAAACACTGCGTGTCCATCTCATCAGTTCATGTCTTCTCAAAGAAAAAATGACAGAGATCGCTAACCCCGGCCAAGACCATCAAATAATCGTCCAACTGGAGCCTACGCAGTCCCAAGGATGATATACGGAAGACAATGCGTAGAGAGATGACGACCAGAGCAATGCCAAGCAGGCTGAAAAACTCAGCAACGAAGTTTTCAGACATGGTGTTTGCTTGGTCTGAATGGCAGCAGCAGCGGCGAGTCGGGTCCTCCCATATAATTTGAGACGTTGAAAAGCCCAACGTTTATGTATCCTACAATACGCAATATGTAGTGTAGATAAAATGAATTACCCCTAGAGAGCAGAATAGCCGGCATATTGTATCGAAGCACTGACGACAACGTCAGGTAAAATTGCATAAGAGACTGATGATTTTTGATTGACAGCTGCGGGTCGGTTTAGTTGCCGCCAGGTACAGGAAGACGCCAGGGACCCACGAAAATCTTCCGCCATGTTGCACATGGATCATCTACCAATAGCAAATTAAGGCTTTGATATGAAAGGCCCCCAGGCTAGAACATCCGTCCTAGTACCAGAAGCAGGCTCTGCAGTGCGTTTTCCCATACATATCCCTGAAACTAGAATGACCTTTTTGATTGGTCGAGTTCTGGGTACGAGGATCAAGGCAGCAGAGGCTTCCCGTACCAGATTTTTAATCTACTCGTATATAGTTGAAGCAGAGGCAGGGATAACCCATACCGGAGGACTCGAAGAACATCAACGAGGCATCCCGTATTCACGCTTTATGATCAGGTAACCTACGTAAATGGTTTAAAAGAGCATCAGGCTGTCACACGGTATGCGGAGGAAGTGCCAGCTGGGATTGGCTTATCAGGACCGGACACTGCATCAATCAACGTGGATAGGAGCTTCTTTTCGGCCATTTTGCCAAACAAACATTTGGAGTATCAGGTAGATCGAGATAACAGCAGAAACCGCACATGGCGGGGATTCGTTCTGAGTGCTCAGGATCCTTTTTTGCACAGTGCCGGAAATCTTATTGCTGGCGTCTTGATAATCTTCTCGACCTACGCTATGGGCCCTATCAACTCTGGAAGTCCAGCAGAATAGAACCTACCGTCGTTCTATTGGTAATAGCGCCAAGAGTTGCTCCATGGCGCCGGTGTTCTGGCCTTATGAGTCAAGAGCCTACGAGCGGATCTCGGACAACGTCCTCATCCAAGGTTGATCGACAACATTTCGTATCCGAGATGCAGCCGGTGACTTGAAGTGACTGGTTTACGTTGTGCATGAAAGCAGATTGACGTATTACGTTTAGCATGCCTGGGCCATTGACGAGAACAAAACCGACTGCAGTCCTCCGTACTAGTCGGCATGTTGTGTGATAGTCCTACGTAGTGTGTGACCATGTGTGAGGTTCAATTAAAGCAAGATTCCCCGAATGCGAAGAACCAGGTCAGCCCTGCATGATATGGCAGGATTGCAATGGGGAATGGAGACTGGAAGACCTTCGATGTGCCCTTCGCCGTATAGGGAGTATTTAATATAGAAAAGTGCGCTTTCATGTTAATTTAGATTGATGATCTTCGGCAGTCCATGTTACGGTAGATATCATAAACAATGCATGCAGGTTCGGTCACAGTTGCGGGGTCACAAGCGTGATGGAGATGAATGAGCCGTTCGTTGCCGCCGGCTGTTCGACCTCGGTTGTTGAAAGGTTGCTAGTTGCTACTTACGGAATACTGTATTCCGTACCTTACCTTACTTACTAGAACAACCCCGGTTCCAGCCATAAAGTACTTTATGTAAGGTACCGTACCTACTCAATGTCCCGAAGGAGCGATGGCCAATCGGCAGTGTTCTCAAGACTCAAAAGATTACCCTGCCTCTCGCGTAGAACAATACTTCGTACGCCTACAAGGGATGATATTGACTATGAGTTGATGATACATGAAGGTAACTTGACTGGCACACTGCCCCGCATCACTCGCTGCTGTGCCTCCCTTCTCAGGCTCCCGTGATACTGTAGGGACTGTACCAGTACTTTAGTTACAAGGTTAAGTCGGGCGCCATCAAAGAACAGAGGCCTCCAACTCGACGCCTCTTCGCGCTTCAACTCATCGGCTGGGAGCTAAGGTAGTCGATTAATCAATGAAGGGCTGGTAAGATGAATTCATGCAATGGCTCTGTATCTGGCCAGCCTGCCGTCATCGCAAGATATTCTCTCAGTCTCCCTCTGCGCGCTCCCCATCCAGCTCCTTTTGTCTTTCCCATTACAAAATCTAGACACCTGGGATGTCGGACGAAGCCATGCATTCTTCGGCCGAAGCTGCCCCTCAACATTCCGACAAACTAGATTTTACCGTAAGTTCTTCCGTCATTGCACCAACCCGTTGCCGTCTTTCTCCGGTGTAGCTGTACTGACCAAAGCCAGACCTTCCACAACATCATCAACGGAAAGCTGACGACTACGGCGGAAACCCGCTATAGCGTCGATCCTGCCACAGGCGAGCCCAACCCAAAGGTTCCACTCTCCACTCAAGAGGATCTGGATAATGCTGTAGGCGCCGCAAAGCATGCTTACAAAGCTTGGTCAAGGACCACGTTCGAGGAGCGGCGGAAGAAACTCCACGCTTACGCCGATACCTTGGAAACACATCGGGACGATTTTGTCAGCCTTCTGATCGCAGAGCAAGGCAAAGCTTACGGTCTTGCCCAAGATGAGTTCAACAGAACAATGAGGATGATCCGTAATACACCCAATCTCCAACTGCTGGAAGAAGTTGTTGAGGACAGTGAAGAGCGTACGGTTACCGTTAGATATGTTCCAATCGGGGTTACATGCGCCTTGGTCCCTTGGAACTACCCTCTATTGCTGGCATGGGGGAAGATAGCGCCGGCGCTTTATACCGGGAACACCATTATCGTCAAGCCGTCTCCCGATACTCCTTATTGCGGCCTCAAGCTGGTAGAGTTGGCCATTCAGTTCTTTCCTCCAGGTGTAGTCCAAGCGCTCAGCGGGGGGCACGACTTGGGACCACTCTGTACCGCTCATCCTGACATTGACAAGATAAGCTTCACTGGCTCCATCGCAGTTGGGAAAAAGGTAATGGAAAGCTGTAGCAAAACCTTGAAGCGGGTGACGCTCGAGCTGGGTGGAAATGATGCTGCTATTATCTGTGAGGATGCTGACTTTGATAAAGTCGTCCCCCCAGTAAGTCTCCAGATCCCCTACTCCCTTGAGTATCTTTAAGACACGACTATCTACTCGCTTTTCCATTTCGTCCCCCTTTAAACTAAACCAATGAATTGTAGATCGCACAACTCTGCTTCATCAACTCAGGCCAGATATGCATGGCCATCAAGCGTGTCTACGTCCACGAATCTATCTACACCCACTTCCGCGACGCCCTTGTCGCGTATACCAGAAATCTCAAAGTAGGCCCTGGCGTAGAGCATGACACATACGTCGGACCGCTTCAAAACGCTACCCAATACGACAAAGTCCAATCGTTCTTCGATGAAATTACCAAAGAAGGGCAGCACCCAGTTCTAGGCGGCACCAACTCCAAAGGAGGTAAGGGCTACTTCATAAACCCAACTATCATCGACAATCCGCCCAACAACTCCCGCATCGTGCAAGAGGAACCCTTCGGGCCCATCATCCCTTTGCTCAAATGGACAGACGAAGAAGAAGTCATCGCTCGCGCCAACCACACCAAGTTCGGCCTCGGCGCGTCGGTTTGGAGTCCGGACTTGCAGCGCGCGGAACGCATGGCCAGACAGCTGGAGGCGGGAAGCGTTTGGGTCAATATGCATTTCGAGGTGCAGGCGCATGTGCCGTATGGTGGGCATAAGTGGAGTGGATTAGGCACGGAGTGGGGAGTTGCGGGATTGAAACAGTGGTGCAATCCGCAGAGCGTATGGGTGCCGAAGAAGACTTGATAGATGGTGATGGAAGACCCGCATGAATATATTAGATATTTGACTCTATAGAGGATACCTTACCTTCGATCAAAGTACTATCATCTGCAGTCGATAAAACATTGTAGGGCGTAGATTCTTACCTAGATTAGAATCATAAAACTTCGTTGTACATGAACCCTACCCGACGGCATTGAACGCCACTAATCCAAATCAGGCTTAGCAGATGATTACCCTAGCCAGGTTTCGCGTCGCGTCTCCCACCTCTCAAGGCGCGCTTCTCTCGACACCACCAAGGAGGCATATAGGAAATTTCTCAATGACTTCAATCGTGGCACGATTCGACCAGACCTACTAAAATCCCATCAATATGGCTTCCCATAGGGGTTCACGTTCCCCGTCGCCCCTCTCTTCGCCGTCAGATATAGAGTATGGCACCTTACCGCAGCAGCTTACGCCAAGAAGCAAGGTTAAGGCGATGCTCGCAGCAATTGACGATGAATCTGACCCTAAAGAAACTTCGAAATCTGTAGATCCAGGAAGCAAAGAATCGACACTGGCTATAGCTGCGAACGAGGGGACTGATTCCGAAGGTGATGCCGAAGGTGAAGAAAGTGATGTCGCGCCGGTGAAACCCAAAGGAAGATTGGCTGCACGCCTGCGGAGGGATGATACGCTCAAAGATAGCTCGGGTGTAGATGAAGAGCACGCGAATGCCTACGAGCGGATAAAAATCCAATTATTGCGTGGACCTGCAAGGAATTCCGGCAGTCTACCGACTGGTTCAATTGAAAACATGTCTGAGGATAACGACGAACCACAAAGAGATGCGCCTCAACGCATTAAACGAGCCGCAACCGATTATGATCGCTCCCAACCACCCTCTGAGCGTCGAGTTACCAGCCAGAGGTCATCGCCAGGATTATTCCTTTCACCAAAATCAGCGTCACCACTCAAGCATTCAAACAACCTAGGCGGCAGCGATGAATCAGATAGCGACCTACCACCTGATTCTCAACTCAGCAGCAAGGTTCTCAAACTAGTAGCCCGAAAAAGGGCTGAGCGAGAAGCAAGAGAAGCAGAAGAGGCTCGTCGAAGGCCAAGTCAACACCAAAAAACTAAAGGCAAGAAGTTGTTATCGGGGTCCCACCTCTCATCTTCCGACGTCTCTGAGGACGATGTTGAGAATAGAGAAGGAGAGACGAAATTGGCTCAACAAGCCCGACCAACCCGGAAGGCGAGCAAGAAGGCTCTGGAGGAGATGAATAGGGAGACCCAGAGAATGAGTAGAAACATGCAGCTCACGCACCAGGCAAAGACCAAAAAGAAGATCACGAAAGAGAGTTTTTTCGCCCGCTTCAATTATAGAATAAGTGATCCTACAACTGCAGGCACTGTTCAGGGTTTGAGTTCTTCTACTGCTGCAAGTTCGACTCCAGTCTCTGAATTTGAAGGCGTTCAAGAAGTCGAATCCCCTCCAACCAGTCCTCCGTCAATCGGTGGTACTGAGTCTCAGGAAAAGCCGATAGGGTTACCGGAACTAAACCAAACTAGCGTCCTGAATGCATTGAACTTTGGAACTGGAGTATCGACGACTGATACCTCGATTGCGCGCATGGAAGACCTAGAATTTGAATTTCCAACCATTTTCGAGATTGTCAATCCCCCTGAGGGATTGCTTGACAAAGGGAAGGGTAAGGCGGGGTCCAGCAGTCGGGAGCAAAGCTGCGGGCCAACCCTACAGCAGAAGCTAGAGAAGCCACCCAAAACCGTCTTTACGCAGCCTCAAATTCGAGTCCGCCCACAAAAGCCTCCAGAAACTACGAATACCGGCGGTGATTCCGATAGCGACCTTGAGATTGTCCCTATCAAAACGACCAGAACTTCCAAACATAGTATCTTTGATCGTCTACCAGCAGGGAAACTCAATGAAGGGCGCTCACTGCAGACTTTACGCGCGCTTGCGCATTTAACATCCCCAAGCAAGCAGGATTCCAGAACAAAGACGTCCATGAGCCTTTCCGAAATGCAAGCATCGTTGCAGAGAAGGGCAAGACATCAAGCTGCAACAGAGCGATCAGAGAAAATCCAAGATCTGAAGGACAGAGGTGTGATAGTGCAGACAGCGGAGGAGCGTGAAAGAGATCAAATTAACATTGAGAATCTAGTTGAAAAGGCTCGGATGCAGGCAGAGGAGATTATGCAGAAGGAAAAAAAGGCAGCTCGAAAAGAGAAGAAAGCGAACGGGGAAGACGATGCGTTACCCGACACAAGCGACGAGGATGAAGACTACGAAGACAATGAGGCAGAGGAGTCGAATGTTGAACTCTCTGGGTCCGAGGAAGAAGAGCCTGTGGAAGAGCAAGATGACTCAGGAACTGAAGCAGAGGCGGCAAAAGAAGCAGAGGGAGTTAACGTGGCAAAAGATCAGTCTGGACCAGAAGAGTTTGTTAATGCAAAACCTTCCGATGGTAGCGATGCGGAAGAAGCAGCTAGTCCCATGGATGATGAAGATAGCGACGACGAGACCAATGATCTACCCACTCAGCGGAAACGTAGGACCAACCAGATCATTGACGAAGATGACGACGATGAAGATCTTCAAGCCTACGCCAGTCAAGGGACGTCGGAGACAGTCGGGCTTGCCCAGAACCCACTGATACCTGGATCAAGCATGTCTGGTGGGCCAGCGATTGGTATCATGGGTATGACCCAAGCTTTTGCTGCCACAATGGCAGAGTCGCAGACCAAGGTACCTGGTGATAACCCAGATGAGGATCAGGAGCAAGATTCGTTGGCGTTCCTCGGACCTATGCCAGAACCGAATTTCCCGCTTTATGATCTGAATGATTCACAGCCAATGGTAATGGATAGCCAACATGTTGATCACCAGCAACATACCACGGTAGCTACGGCAGACATCGAATTACATTTTTCCCAATCCCAGGCACGAGAAATGGCAATGGAAGATAGTCAGAATTTACCTCCTACAGCTACCCAATACTCTGATATTCCAGATCCGACACAGGACATTGGCTTTGCGCTGTCTTCGCCAGGACCGGAGCAGCGTTTTTCTTCTGTCCCCCCCTCAACTGTAGATACATTAGTACTATCGAGAGCTACTGGCCAGGAGACACCGAAAGTGATACGTAAAGGCCGTCTGCGGCGCCGGATGGTAGCTACCGCAGACGACTCTGATGGCGAGAAAGCAGACCAAGTAGATGGGAAGGAGGATACTGGATTTCAGGTCTCAGCTAATGCATTTGACGTTTTGAAAAGGTCTAAACGGACGGAAGCACCTATAGTTGATCCTTTCGACAAGAAAAAGAGCGAAGCCAAAGGAATGGTCGAAGAGCAGGCTCAGGAGTCCGAAGATGAGTACGCCGGGGTTGGAGGAGCCAGCGATGATGAGAGTGGGGGTGAAGAGGATGATGAAGTTCGTAAGATGATAGAGGAGGGCGAGGTCAACGTCGATCAAGGAGAACTGGCCGCTTTCTACGCGTAAGTCGAATTGGCTTTCAGTACTCTCTAAGCTCAGATGATTGACTCACTCCTGTCCAGTGATAAAGAGCGTGCCACCGACGAGAAGGCAGTCGAAAAGCTCTTCAAGGACATCAATAACGGCCTCCTCCGCCGAAAACGCGGCGCCGAGTTCGATCTCTCCGACTCCGAAGACGATGCCGAAGCCCGCCAACGAGCAAAGCGGCGAGAATTTGCTAAAATGAGAAAAGCACTCCTGGAAAACGAAAACGTGGGCAAAATTGCAGAAGATCCCAAGAAACTCGCGTTCCTCCGCGCCATCGAAGACCGCGATGACGACGAGAATCTCACTTTCCTCGAGATGCCAGAAGACTCTTCCCAGCAGCAACTGCCAGATACCCAAGAAATGCTCAACTCCCAAATCGACCCTCTGCTCCCAGACTCCCAACCCGGAAAACACAAACGCCCCCTCCAGGAAACCACCGCGAACCGTCCACCCCCAGCTGCACGCCGCACCAGGACCGCACAAAAACCCTCCACCCTAGCCGAAATTCGCGAATCCGTCTCCTTCCTCATCGAAGATCCCGAAGCCCTATCCCTACACCCATTAGACTCCTCTGACATCGACGAAGACGCCTCCAACCCCCCCACCACCACCACCGACCCCTTCGCCCCCCACCCCCGCCGCAACACCGCCCCAATCATCGACCGCATCTCCCTCAAGCGCGCCTCCTCCTCTTCCACCTCCTCCACCACCACAACCACCCGCCTCGCCTTCCAAAACCCCACCTCCACCCCCACCTTCGCCGTCCCCAGCCTCCTCCGCCGCGCCACAAGCACCCACACCAGCGAGGACAAACACGGCATCTCGACCGCGACGGCGACGACGGAGCGCGCGGCCGATGGAGGCGAGAAAGGCGCGGTTGTGAGGAGGGGCGGGGGGAAGAAGAGCAGTGTTGTGGGTTTTGCGAGGGAGGTGGAGAGAAGAAGGGTGGTGGAGGGGGTGGAGAGGAGGAGGGAGGAGGGGAGGAGGAGGGTGGGGAGGTCGGCGAGGGGGTTGGGAGGGTTGGTGGGGGCGGGGGGGTTCGAGTAGGGGTGTCGGATGGATGGATGGATGGATGTGGCCGTGGTTTGTGGATGCAGTTTTTGTTTGGGATTCGATGGTGTCAAGCGAGTGCTGCTGATCAAGGGGGTTTAGGAACGGTAGTCGGGATGGGTTCGGTAGTATATGATTCCTTATCCTGCAAGAGATGTTCACAATGCGTGCGTGCGTGTGTTTGTCGCGATTGGCAATTTGTGATTCTGGTTTTGTTGCATTATTGTTTGCTCATGTATCCTGTCGTTAATCCCCAAAGAAAATCATTCCGACTTTTCCAGCTGAGATGTCTTTGAATCTTCGGTGTCTTGTAACATTGTCATTGCGTTCCGAAAAGCCGGCCGGTTTGCGTTGGTCGGAAGCTTTACTCGAAGCCAACCGCCATCCACGCCTCCACCTCCACAATCCCAGCCTTCCCACCCCACCATGCCTCACCCTCCTAAATTATCCCTCCCCCAAAACCCTCCACTCAACCCCGACCCCCCACCGCTCCCCCCCAATCTCAACCTCCCACACCAGTCTCCGAACCCCAAGCACGCACCCCCTCCCCACCCTCTCCGCCGCACCCGCACCCCCAGCAAACACCCACCCCCTCCCCGCCCCCCTCTCCCGCACCAACAGCATCCTCTCACTCTGCCTGCACTCCTCCACCACAACGCTAAAATCCCAAGTGGCTCCACTGCGGCCTCGCGCATGGTTGTGTGAGGCTTGCGACGCTTCGAGCACCCATTCTAGCACCGTGGCTGCGAGACCACCCGGGAGGTGTTTCGCGCCGCGGCGGTGGGGTGAGAAGGCTGAGGGGAGGGGATCGGGAGGGGGAGGATGGGAGGGGAGGAGGAAGTGTGGGCGGGTGGGGAGGGAGGGGCTGGGGGGAAGGGTGCTGATAAAGCGGGGGTATGCGGGGGGCGGAGATTCGTGTGGGCGCCGGGGTGGGGTTGTTGGGGGAGGTGGATTGGAAGGGGATGAAGAGGTTCGTGTGGGGGAGGACGAGATGGAGATGGGTTCACGGGGTGCGGGGGGGATTAGGCGGCGGCGTTTGAGGGTTGGGAGGGAGGGGGATGCGCTGAGGGCGTCGATGGTGGTGTCTTGGGTGGTGTCCGGGGCGTTGTGGATGAAACGGTCAGACGCAACGCTTGTTTCCTGGACTTCTCTATCCGAGCTGGCCTCTTCGATGTCTTCGCCCTTTTGCTTTGAGAACGTGGATTGCTGGAGAAGTCGACGCGGGATGAAAGGCGAGGGCGAGAATTGTGAGGCGTCACCTGCAGAAACATGTTTCTTCAGAGATGGAAAGGAGAATCTAGGCGTTGGTGCGAACTGGTACTGAGATGCGCGTGGGTGAGAAGTTTGGTGCTGTTGGGCATGAACAGAGTGGGGCTGTTTGGGGTCCTTTGCGGTCGAAACGAATCGGTGGGGCGAGGGTGTCTGCGCTCATTATGAGCGAGAGAGGCTCAGCCATAGAGGATAGAGGACGTACAACTGGAGGTGGCGACATTGCTGAATCTTGAGGCTGTTTATGTGGTTGAGGTATGGGGATCTGGTCCATGGATTCTAGCGCTTGGCGCCCGCTTGGTAACCGCCATCAACCAACCTTCTATCCCTAAACCGTAATCCCAAGCTTAGCTTAGCACAAGGCGGTTGCGGATTTTGAGCCGGTAGGGACGCTTATTGGAGGCTTCCATGCTGCATCACTCAATTTACGGCGAATTTTACTGTTGATGTTGTCGTCGTTGCCAATCTCCGCTGGTAGGCAGCCCTGGCCAGTGGCAGGGCCAAGGACATATGCCACATGCTCGGCACGCCCATAGTTCACGTCATGGCTATATACCAGTCGTTGATACTTAGACAGCCGGAAGTGGTGTGGTGGCCACGCTAAGTAGAGACATGATTGACGTGCATAAGCTTCCTCTGACAGCTCATACGTCGCGCCCTTGCCTTGCATGCATATCCTGGTGTACAGTTAAGTGGTACCGTAGTACCGGTGGTTTATCCACGGTAGCTAGGTCTAGCTATACTATTCTATCTCGTCTTGAAATAGCGATTGGTTATCCCCTTGAAGATATCTGCGACCTCTGTAGAGCCGTTAATCTTACTGCTTGGCACGATAGCTCGAAAATGGCCTTTATCACGGAACTTGTGCCATGGGTTTTGGGAATTGCCATAAGTGCTTTCATCTGCAGCAGAGCTTCCGTCTACGTGAAGGTAAGGCAAGCAGTGCACAGAAACGGCTGCCTGCCACCTCCAAAGTATGCCCACAAAGATCCTATCTTGGGTCTTGACATGTTCCTCAATCAAATCAACGCCATGAAGCGGGGTGATACTGGTGAGATAGAGCGAGAGCGATTCCGCAGGTACGGTAAAATTTTCGAAGCGAATTCATGGGGAACCAGATGCATTCATACCATTGAAACCACAAACATACAGGTCATTCTTGCGCGGTGGTTTGATAGGTTGGCGTCGAGCCTATGAGACTGCATACCGGTGAACCATTTATCGGAAACCGTGTCTTTTCTACAGATCGTGCTTACTGGCAGTATTCACGGGAGCTGATCAAGCCTCTGTTTGCAAGAGCTCAAGTGGCGGATCTTGCTACACTTGACCTTCACCTCGATCGGATGATGAACCGCATTCCGCGCGATGGTTCTACGATCGGTCTCCAGGCTGTGATCAAACTCATGGGTCGTTTCTGTTCTTTCACCCCACCTCAACCTGCAGACGGACTAATGAAGTTATCCTGATACAGTCCCTTGATCATTCTACTGAGTCCCTCTTTGGCGAGTCTACTGAGATACTCTTGGCCGAGTCCCCCAACACTCACAGCAACGAGCTTCTAGCAAACTTCAACGCTGCTCTACGTGGGCTTGGCAAGCGTATCCTTCTCGGCAGACTGAGAGTTCTTTTTCTTTGGAATTGGTCTTACGACGACTCGCTCATAAATTTCACGCTGTTATTGACCAATATATAGATAAAGCCATAGTAAGAAAGGCGAAGCCTGATCTTGGGGAATCCTCTGCTGATACACCCCATCGCTACATCATGCTTGATGGTCAATGTGCTACAGGACAGGAAGGAGATATGTAATCAGATGATTAATTTATTTTTGCCCGCTCGTGATGCAACTGGGATTGGACTGAGTGGAGTAATCTTTCTTGTGGCACGCCACCCTCAGATATGACAGAAACTTCGCGCTGAAGTCCTTTCAATCTCAGGCCCGATCACTTATGAGGTGCTCAAATCACTGCAGTACACTCAATGAAAGTCAGTAACGCTCAATCACCTATCGAACCTAAATCTCTGCTGATTCATAACTTAGGCTTTCGTCTTTTGATGCCTGCTGACCGTAACATGCGACTCTATTTGAAGGACTGCGTAATCTCCACTGGCTGTGGGCCCCAGGGAAAGGCACCAGTCTTTGTACCTCGCGGAACCCAGGTGAGTGTGAATTTTGGCGCCATGCAGAGACAAGGATATATGGGGTGAAGATGCCGACCACTTCCGGCCTGAACGGTGGGAGGGTATGAAGCTTGGTTGGCACTACATTCCCGGCCAATAGCTCGCGCTTACTGAGAGCACCTACGTGCTTGCTAGGCTCTCGCAAACATTTGAAAGTATTGAAAACAGAGATCCAGAAATGGCGTTCATTGAGCAGAGCAGACTTACAATGGAAAGCCGGAACGGCGTATAAGTTGCATTTCATGTCGGCGAGGGTCGATAAGAACGGCTTTCATAGCGGGGTGAAAGCATTGATATCATGACATGGCTAACAAGCAGGGAGACGCCCAAGAGCAATATTCGACTACGGATGATCCGACTGTAGATGGAGCTCGCTGGCAGATAACGCTTGTTGCGACGGGGGTCGTGGGCCGGTAGCACAAACTAGAGAGAGGAGAGAGCTTTATGGATAGCTTCAAATCTACCAAATCGAGATGTACGATAGGTCCGTCCAGGAGGCACTACTGGAGCATACCGTGGACCCAGTAGTCAATAGCCTACACATATTATCCATTTCAAAGTCGAACTGTCGTCTATTTTAATCCCACACACTCAACAGAAAACCACACGTATTTAGTGATCAACCACGATCAAGGTAAAACCCATCCTATACCCGCCATTCCCAAAAGAGGTCTCAGACCCTTTCCCCCATTAAAAGGCCTCACGCTGCTTGAGAAAGTTTAGACGTACCTTACCCACGTCACAACCCGCAACCCCACCTTACTTCCCACCAACTGATATCGCCAACTGCTAGCACCGGGCTATGCGCGTATCAGCTTCGGTTATGTAGGTCGTATCCAACAAATGCGGCAAGAGAAGTTGGCGAAGTGGTGTGGGTGGGGATGAGTATCTAGGTTTTTATTTTTTTTCAGTGAAGCCGATATTATTTATTTTCCAAGATCGAGGGGTATGAGGTATGAAAGTTGCGTTTGGAATGAGACTGTTGCGTATAATCTGGAGATTCGATGGGTCGAGGGCGGCGATTTGTTCGAGCGGGGGGACCGATGGTTGTGGGAAGGGGGGAATAAGGGTGGTGTGGATGGGGTGAGATTCAAAATACGGGGCCGTGGGGGACGGGCGATTGGTGGACTGGCATCAGAGGAATTTTTACGCTAATTCCACTGTTTCCATGGAATGTGTGTTGTGGGTTTGTGAGACAGATGATTCAAGTACTCTAGACTCGAACGTTCGATACGTTCTGAAACAGAGTTGATAATGAATGAGAGATGAGGAAAGCTATTCGTATATTCATCATCTGGAGCTACCGTTTACAAGTCCGTCCATAGTCCCATTCGCAACTCCCTTGGCAGCAGTCTTCTCAGCCACATCCACATAGTGCCCAACAAGACTAACGACCTGCGCCTCAAAATCCCGATACTTGAAACCAAACACCTTCTCAGCCCGGGATCCATCAACCCTCAGTATCTGCGCCGGCGTACTTCCCCCCAGCGGCAAAATCCCTTTTGCCACCGCTTCCGGGAAATGCTTTCTGGCAATATAAAGGGCATCATCCCACACGACTCCTCCATTCAGACCCCCGGAATTAGCGACGAAGTCCTGGTTGCCTTGAACAGCTGGGTTCAGCGCCAGGACGTGCACCATGGCCGCATCGTCGAGGTGGACAAAAGTGGCTGGGAGTGGGGAGGGGGAGGTATCGCCGAGGAGGTTGGAGAGGAGAAGGCCGTTGCTTGAGGATCTGGTGGAGATGATGTCGGGGGTGGTTTGTAGTTCGTGTTTGCCGATGAGGAAGGCCGGCATGATGTTGATGACTGTGAAGGATGGGGTTTTGGAGGAGAGGAAGTCTTTGGTGGCGTGGAAAGCTAGGATTTGGAAGCGCGGTAGGCGGCGAATGATTGGGGGTACGGACCGGTTGCCTCGGATTTGGCTACGATGTCGGTTTCTGATGGTGGTGTCAGTTATCTATCCGAGTCGGTTTGACGTTTCAGAAGATTCTACCGTTGACGACTTTGCTTTCATCTCTGGGGATTATGACACCGATGGAAGAGGTGATGACGACGCGCTTGATACTCGGTACTTTCATGGCCGATTCAAGGATACCGATTGTGCCGCCTATTGCAGGCTGGATAGTATTTGCCTCAAAATCCCCGGTCTAGAAAGATGTATATATTAGCAAGCGGGCAGCAAACTAGCACGGAACAGAGGAGGGGAGGAAACTTGCCTGTCCGGGTAGTGGAGATGCAATGTGCAAAACATAGACGACGTTTTGCAAGGCTTTGTCGTACCCCCTTTGACAATGTCCTCAACTATCGCGAATTCGAGATTTTTCAAGAATATTTGGACAGAAGGGGCTGCCTTGATGCTTTCCACACTTTTCTGATTGCGGACCGTGGTACCCGGTAGCCGGCCTTTAGAGCGCACAGTATGGTCGCATATCCAAGGCTGCCTGTCCCTCCTGTAACCTGAAGAAATGTTAATAGAAGAGCGTTCGCGCTACAAGATGGGGGAATCTCTGACCAGAACGAGTTCTCCAGCCATTTGAAGCGGGCTTGTGATTAAGGGGCAAAGCTGAGAAAAAGAGATATGCTTGCGACAGTATGTGTGCAACGAAGATGAGAGACTGTGAACGAAGGATGGATAACAAAATATTTAAGAGCGGACATGAGCATTTACTATACTTTTACAAGGCGTAAAGCAAGTTCGACGGTATGGCTTACTATACAAGCCAGAGGATATGCCGAGGGGAGGGACTTGAGAATAGTAATCAGTTTCCTTGCAAAGCAAATCGTAGACGGTGACTAGTCCAGTCATCTTGCCTAAGATCCTTAGTCAACTAGGAAATCATATAGTAGAATGCAATGCATCACGATTTGATTAGCTGCGATACGCGTCATGGCAGATTGATGTATGATAGTGTCCCATACCCAAAGGCCAAAGTATGTAAGGTATCTAATACTATCACGTGACTGTCCGACCCCCCTCCCCCCAAAAAACGGGTCGGACCGCCCGTAATGGCCTCCTTCCACAACGTTCTGATCCAAAGTAGTAAATGTCCGTGGTGTGAGCTCTGAAGACTCCGGATCAGTGCTGTACGGACGATGGTGCAGACGGAGGCCACGAGTTCGAACGAGGTCCAGAGAGTATACAATCGAGAGAAGGCCTAAAGATGGGAGAAGATGAAGAGACCAAGGGGTTTGTCCAAACCAGCGCTTCAATCGTAATCGTAATCGGTATAGCCAAAGTCGGAACGATAATTGTTTCTTCCATAGTCGGTTCTTCTCTTGCCGCTTTTCTCGCCTCTCAAGCTTCGTCGACAGCTTGCACAAGCTATCTTTCTGCAACCGGGACACTGGAATGCAAAATGTCTCTGAGTACTGTGACAATTACTGCAAAGATGGCTACCCTCTATTTTCGTCCAGAATTTATCATGTCGGCACGTGGTTTCATTAGAGGCGGATGCGTGGGATGCGCGAGATGCGCGAGATGCGCGATACGAGGGTGTCTCTGGCTGAAACGTACCGTGTCGTTGATCTTGTGCCTTTCGAGCCGCCTCTGCCACTCGAGCCGCTCGTGCTCGCTCTTCTGCTTCTGCTTTGCATCTCTCATCCGTTGCCTTCCGTACACGCTCTTGTGCTGCTTCACGGGCTTCTTTGGCGGCCTGTGCAGCGCGGTCTTCCTGCATTTTTGCCCACCGTGTCCGTGCTTCACGCATCTCTTCTTCTTCTCGCCGTCTCTTTGCTTCTTGCTCCTTCCTTAAGCGCTCTTGCCGTTTTGCCGCCTGCACTCGCGCTTCATCCTCGGTTCTTTTCTTTACGGCTGCAATTTTGCTACTCACGTCCTGCAACGCATCTTGCAAGCTTTGAAGCTTGGCCTTTCTCTGAGTCAATTCGTTTTCTTTGATGCTCCTGCTAGCGAGCCTCTGGAGACGTTTGTTTTCCCGTTCCTGTTTCTCGATTTCTGTTTCTTTGGGCTTGCTATAGATGGGTGAAGTCATGTATGTCCACCAACTGTTTCTCTCCTTTTCCTTCCTTTTTTCCTCATCATCCTGGTCCTGGAGACGCTTCAGATCTGCCACAAGCCTTCGGACCACTCGATTGGCCTCGAAGATGTCCCCGTCGTAACGAGATCTATGCAATTCTAAATGCCGAAGCCGGTCCTGCCGTGTGGTTTCCTCTTTTTGCTTGTCCGCCTTCTCTTGGGCTTCTTGAGCTGCTCTCTTCCGCTCTGCCTCCGCGGCTTCCTGTTGTGTTCGTTTTTCGGGGTCTTTTATTGTTTCATAAGCCCTTCCCAGCTTTTGATACAAGTCAATAGCTGCCTCGAACCATCCTAGTCTTTTTGGAAGCTGGGTGGCTTACGATTTGGAAGGAAGCCGTGGCGTTAGGCTTATTGGGATTTTTGTCCGGATGTAGAGCTATTGCCTGTCGTCGGTAGCTACTTTTTATGAGCTCGAAGGTAGCGGTATGCGGGACGTTGAGAATAGCGTAATAGTCGTCCGTGACCTCAACCGGGGCCATTCTGTTGTAGCAGCTTGTACTACAGCCCTGCTTTCATGGGGGATCTAGGAGCAAGATGCAAAGGTTGTCGGGCATACCTACGGAATCGCTAAGCGATTAGAGGTGATGTGAATGCTCGCAAATTGTAACAGCAAACGAAACGCTGCAGCCTTGCGTATTGGCACTGCTTGGTAATAAGATACGCCTTTCTCGAATTTAGGGTACCGAACGGTAAGGAGCATAAGGATTCCTCGTGGGACCCAGCAAGCCATTCCCCCAAGGAAAATGGGGCAGATTTCAAAGCATGTATTCTTACGGGAAATCACAACACGCAACTCTCATTAGCTGCTGGCCATCCGTTGCCCGATTGTGACCGGTGATGTCCATGTGCTCGCCCGTACAAAGTCAGGGCGCGAAGACGCCCTTGCAGATCGAATACCCTCTAGGAAACATTGACTGCAGTAGATACGGGTCTTTATAATAGATCCTACTAGACTGTCAATAAGAAGAGCTTCATATGCGAGGTTGAAAATGGTTGTCAACGTTCTTTATCCTTGTACCTCAAAACGAGTACCTCAGGGTTTGAAAGATTATGTTTTCAACACATCGCTCAGCATGTTCACCAACTCTGAATTTGATAACGAGCCAGTTTCCGCAAGGCAACTGGCTTGTACATCTTCATGATGGTCATTCGAAATCGCTATCCAATAATCCTTCGGTCTCAACCGTTGACATGCTACGGAGTGAAGACAGTCGTACCTAGTAGGTTCTTACGTTGCTACTAAATGACAGACAAGACGCCGATTCCATGCTCGTGATGTAGCCTAAACATGCAGTAGGTCGAACAGTGCAAGGGGTATACACATCGCTGTACATGACTTCTGTGAGACAGCCTATGGTAAAAAGAGGATGAAGATGGGTTTAGGACGCCGGAATATGCAGTGTACTTCCGGCGTGGACTGGGCCCTTGTGCTGGGCCAGCGAACATGCGAGAACACGAGAAGGAAAAACCCGATTTCAATACTGCGAGCTATCGCCGTTAGGGTAACCGTTCCCATTCGTCCCTTGGCGCCTGGAGGTCGAGTTTCTGAAACTTGGGTTGGGAGGTGGTGGTAATGGGCCTGATGGAGGGGGTGCAGGACGGATTGGTAAGTTGAAGCTATCATTATCCTTTGGCCGGAATTGTAAAGCGGGTGGAGCGCTGATGCCATCATTCTCGCGTGAGCGGCTCAAGGAAGCACCAGATGAGCTGGATGTTCGAGGAGGGAATGCCTGGCGCGCGAAGTTCGAGCTTTGGGAGCTATATAGGCCTGCGCCATTGATGTCGATAGGAAGTGCACGTTGAACCGCTACTGTATCGGATGGCGGTGAAGTTTTCACATCATCGCCAGCAATGGGTATTTCACCTGATGTCGGAGTTTTCGATGCGGAAGATTCCTTAGAAGGTGAAGATATTGAGTCGCCGCGAAGAAGACTTTGAGTTGACGGGGAGAGCTGAGGAGCGAGATGAGATTTACGGTTATGACGCTCCATCATCTGGACCGCCCAGTCTTCGAGGTCGACTGGTGTACGTTTGGCGGCCTGTAGAAAGGCGTCTTGGTCCTGGCATAACCATCAGTCAAGACCTTCAAAAAGAATTATACCTTAAACGTACGTAGAGCTGCCGAGGCGATGGACGCTCTTCGGGAAGTTTAAGAAGGCATTTCTGTATCATTTGATCAAGGATTGGAGGAAAGGCGTCACTCTGCGGCAGCGTTGGGGCCGGTTCGTGCACTATCTGTTGCAGCAAATCAAGGATACCCATAGGTCCCGCACTTGCTCGATCTCCAGCTGCTGCATCACTGGCATCAAATGGAAATCTTCCAATAGCCAATTCCATCAGGGTCAAGCCCACGCTCCATACATCGGATTTGATCGAGTACTTCGCACCTTGGATCCGTTCAGGCGCCATGTAAGTAGATGTCCCAACAAAGGTATCTGCGACGGAGTTCACAAGCTCGCCCGAAACTCCAAAGTCGCAAAGCTTTATATATCCACGAGAGTGGACCAAAACATTAGAAGGTTTAATGTCCCGGTGCATAATGCGGTGAACTTCGTAGAGATAAGTCAGACCACTCAAGATTGCCTCGGCAATCTTCCCCAGAACATCCACACGGACAGGGCCAAAGTCTTTAGATATACGATCCAGAGAGCTATAACGGTGTCAGATAATAGAAAAGGTCTGAAGAGTTCTCGAAGCTCACCCGCAGTCCATATATTCCATGCACATGATAACATCTCCAGTATCGTTAAGGAATGCGCCGTAGAAGGTCACAATGTTCGGCGAGGTACATTCATGCATGATCTGTAACTCCCGAACGATATGCTTTCGAACGTCCTTTTTTGCTTCCACGTGGATAACCTGGCCTGGACCTTAGCTAAATCGGTCCGTATTCCACGATACAGAAACAGTACCTTTTTCGCCATGATGACTTTAGTTGCCGCATGCATGACCTTGCTAACTGTTCCTCCATTTCCAGCTCCAAGCTCTTTCTGCACAATCAAATCTTCGCTTCGCAAGTCCAGCTTGAACTCCACCCCAATTTCCAAGGTGTCCGTTCTTGTGACATCATTCCCAATTGCGCCGGGGATCTGGGCATCACCAGCTGAAGGTGCAGCAGGCTTTGGAGCAGGCGCGTTAAGCGCAAGCCCTTTTTTGTTTTTGCGGTCAAAAGTACGAGCTTTCTGGATCCCGGACATGATCACGGATGTGCTCTAGGTTTCTGATAGAAGGTAGTGCGCTTGAAAAAACAGTGGCAGACAAACTGTTCTAGGAAGAGCTCAACAGCAGTGTCGAAGTTTGGTCCCCTATTTTATGGGCATGCGGGCCGACGAGGTGACGGAATCGCAAAGCCGCGCAGTCGCACGTTGAGGAAAAACACTAAGACCTTTCAGTTCTTGTAGTCTTAGTCACACTGTTCTCGGGTGTAGAAGTGTTGATGCGGTTGAAGACGTTGATATTTGTCGATCATCTGAGTGCTGTGGTTGAATGTCGTGTAGAATACCTTAGATAGAAGCTATCCCGGCAAAGTGATAAGGCTGAACCCTAACGTCTCCCCCAAATCGATTGGTGGACTTCTTGATAGCACAGATTCCCAATACCTATACACTATTTACTTATTCAGCGATTAGCTATGGTTATTGCCTAACGGTTAAGACCTGAGTTGAATCCTCAAAGCTGTAGATAGAAGAAAACAGGGCATGTGTAGCCGAGATTACTAAGCAAAAATACCCCGGACTAAGACCGCGACTGAAAGAATGTGAATGCCTCTGCACATTACATTTCACCACTACCACTACCACGCCTAAGAACCAAAGACAGCTTCTTGGGCGCTTTTGTTCCGCTCCTCCCCCTTTAAGTTGAGCCCTTTTCCACCATGAGCGCTCACGACCTGATCGTAGGAGAGGCTGAACTTGACGACGACGAGGGCGAGGAATCCTTTGACGAAGAGACGGGTGAAGTGAGCCGGAAGATTAATGGTACAAACGGGATCAATGGTCATCTTGATGATTCTAGCGAGGAAGAGGACGACGATGACCCAGAGGCCGAGCGACTCGTAGGTTCCTCGTTCGTTAAACCCAGGTGTCTTTTACTGACGGCAGCCTGCTACGGTGCTAGATAAGAGAAGGTTTTATTGTCGAGGATGAAGAGGAACCAGAGGAGCGGGAGCGGCGTAGAAGAGAGAGGAAGAAGCGGAGAAGAGAGGAGCGCGAAGAAGAGGAAGCTGGTCTTGATGAGGAAGATTTAGATCTGATTGGAGAGGCCAACCCTGAGTTCGGGCGCCGTGCACCTACTGAGGTGAATAGCATCTCTGCATCATTACGAGAGAGCGGTGCTAATATTTGAATAAGCCCAAACTTAAACGCCTAAAGCGAGGACACAAAGAAGATCGGGATGGAAGACCTTCGAAAGGCGTTGGTGGTATCTTTGATTCCGACGAAGAGGAAGATGCCCCGCGTTCATATGAAACTCAACGGCCTAACCGAGTGGAACCTCGAAATCTCGAAGATGAGTTTGCCGACTTCATCGAGGAGGACTTTCCCGGCGATGAGGGGCTAGACGCAGCGGATGACGATGCTGAGGTCGCGAGACATGTCAGTAGGACACTGATAGGATCAAAGGAGGCCACGGGTCTTGACGAGATGACACTTGAAGACATGAAGGAAGCCTTTGGTACCGGAGCCGAGTATGATTGGGCTTTGGAACTCCAAGAACATGAGGAGGACGAACAACGACGGGTGGACCCCGATGATCCTGAAGGACTCATCAAGGGCATTGAGCTCAAAGACGTCTTCGAGCCTTCTCAGCTTGCTGAGCGAATGTTGACGGACGAGGATAACCAGATTCGCTCCATTGATGAACCCGAGCGCTTTCAAATAGCGAGGAAACCCTACAGAAACCTTGTTCTTACGGAAGAGCAATTCAAGGAAGAGTCCCTCTGGATATCGGATCTGATGCTTCCTAAGAAACGCTTGGAACCAGATCTGCGAGAACCTTTTCAGAAGTCAGTCGCAAAGGTTCTAGAATTCATGATTACGGACGAATACGAAGTCCCCTTTATTTTCCAGCACCGCAAAGATTACCTGATTCACGCAGCAAAGGTAGCAAGTACACCGGATGCTTACAACCAAGGTGCTCCGCAATATGTGGTTAAGGCTGAGAAACTCCTTACTCAGTCTGACCTCTGGGAGATTTTTGAGTTGGATTTAAAGTTCAGAGCACTCATCGACAAGCGTAACGCCTTGCAAAAGACTTATGATAGCTTAACAAGCGCATCCGGCATTCGTGACGAACTTTTCGAGGAAATGCTACCTGCAGGACTGACCATGGAGGAACTACAAGATGTCCAGGATTACATGCATTTCCAACACTCTTCACGTCTTGCAGATGTTGCAGTCCTCAATGGCTCAGGGTCGAATGGAACCCTGCGTCGCCCGGGTGCGTCAAAGATGATCTTTGAGCGAATACGCAATGGTAAAGTATACAGGTTGGTGCGCGCTTTCGGTATATCAGCGGATGCTTTCGCACAAAACGCCCTCAAGAAAGAAGGTAGACGACAATACACCGAGGATCCTGCGGAACGACCAGACGATATGGCGGACAGTGAAAACATCCTGGATCCGCCAGACTACTCGTCTGGTGCGCAATGTCTCAGGGCAGCAAGAGCAATGTTCGCTGAAGAAATATCTTTAAGTCCTAAGATGAGAAAGGTAATGCGCCGGGCCTACTATACAAACGGGGTCATCGAATGCTTCAGGACCGAGAAAGGCCTGCGTAAGATTGACGAGCAACATCCATACTACGAGTTCAAATACTTGCGAAATCAACAATTGAGCGACATTGCCCGTCAACCTGATCTTTTTCTTCGAATGCTTAGGGCTGAAGAAGAGGGCCTCGTTGACGTGAAAGTACGACTCCAGAACTACGAAAATTTCAAGAGTAGACTTTACGGCGATATCGAATCCGACAATTTCAGTGAGGTTGCTGATGCATGGAACCGTGAGCGACGAGAAGCACTGGACATGGCCCTTCTGAAACTGGATAAGGTCATGGCAAGAGGCGTAAAGGAGAACCTGAAAACCGAATGTGAGAACCAAGTTGCCAAGGCTTGCAGGGAAGAATACACAAAGAAGCTTGACCAGGCCCCATACAAGCCGAAAGGAATGATGCTGGGCACCGTTCCTCGGGTCCTGGCGCTATCTAATGGCACCGGCGCAGTTGGAAAGGAAACTATTTGCTGGGCCTGGGTCGAAGAAGACGGTCGAGTTCTTGAGAACGGGAAATTCATTGATCTCTCAGTGGGCGACGCCGAGAAAGGCACGGATGATGGAGCGGATGTTAAAGCCTTTGTGGAGCTTGTTGAGCGGCGGAAGCCCGATGTGATTGGTGTTTCAGGCTTTTCCGCGGAAACACGAAAGCTTTTCAAGCAGATTGAAGAAATCGTCGACCGTAAAAACCTCCGCGGGGCTGATTACGAGGACGAAGACGGCAGTGATAGAAGTGATAAGTTGGAAGTCGTTATAGTGAACGATGAAGTCGCACGACTATATCAGACTAGTGATCGCGCAAACCTTGAGCACCCTGGCTTTGTACCTCTGACCAAATACTGCGTGGCGCTCGCAAAATACCTGCAAAACCCAATGAAAGAGTATGCTTCACTCGGCAGGGATATCGTGTCTATCTCCTTCGACCCGTGCCAAGGATATGTGCCTCAAGAAAAGATCATGAAGCAATTGGAGACAGCAATGGTCGACATGGTCAATTTATGCGGTGTCGATATCAACGAAGCCGTAAGCGATGTCAATACAGCCAGTTTACTCCCGTACGTTTGCGGCCTTGGCCCACGAAAGGCATCACAACTAATAAAGGTCGTCAACCTCAATGGTGGCGTAGTTTCCACAAGAGCGGAACTTGTAGCAGATCTGGACCAGGGTAGACTTGGAGCTGTCGGGCCTCGTGTTTGGAACAATTGCGCTAGCTTTCTATACATTGACTTCGACAGTTCCGAACCGGACTCGGACTATCTTGACAATACTCGTGTACACCCAGAAGATTACGATCTTGGGCGAAAGATGGCCGCCGACGCTCTAGAATTGGATGAAGAAGATATTGAAGCGGAGCAACAAGAGAATGGCCCAGGAGCCATTGTACGAAAACTGATCAAAGACGAGGCCCAGGAGAAAGTTAATGATCTTATTCTCGAGGAGTATGCTGAGCAGCTGGAAAAGAATTTCAACCAGCGAAAACGCGCAACTTTAGAAACAATTCGCGCTGAACTGCAACAGCCATACGAAGAATTGCGCAGAAATTATGTGTTACTCTCGACGAACGAGATCTTTACGATGTTCACGGGCGAAACTCCCGACTCACTTTGTGAACACATGGTTGTCCCAGTTTCTATCAAGAGAGTGGCCGACGATTACGTGGAAGCTAAAATGGACTGCGGCATCGAAGGAACCGTACCTGCTTCCGAGATCTCCAATAGACCCGAAGTATCCGCCAAGCAATTGTTCTCTCTACATCAAACCGTGCAAGCGAAAATCATGCATTTAAATCGGAAGCAGCTCACTGCAAGTTTCTCATTGCGAGATGACGAGCTTCGAAGACCGTACCGTAAAGAGATCGATCGTGCACAGGATGAATGGGACGATGAACAGGAAAAGAAAGACAAGGAGTCCATGAAGGAGAAAAATGACGTATCCGGCCGAACCCAGAGAGTCATCAAGCATCCCCTATTCAAACCTTTCAACAGCGCCCAAGCAGAAGAGTATCTAGGCTCCCAAGCCCGAGGCGATGTGGTAATTCGTCCTTCATCGAAGGGAACGGAGCATCTCGCTGTGACCTGGAAAGTATCAGACAACGTATATCAGCATATCGATGTCCTTGAACTTAACAAGTCTGGACCTTATGCTACTGGCACAACTCTTTCGATCGGCGGTGGCCGCTTTACCTACAGTGATCTGGATGAAATGATCGTCAACCACGTGAAAGCCATGGCAAGAAAAGTTGACGAAATCATGCTGCATGAGAAATACCAAAACACCAGCAAAGCCGAGACTGGTAAGTTGAATCCCAATACCATTTATCCCAATTCCTCGCCGTTCTCACATCTATCCATATCCCAACTTCTCTGCTAACATACCTGTTTCCAGAGCGCTGGCTCACCACCTACACCGAAGCGAACCCCAAACGCTCCGTCTACGCCTTCTGCATCAACCCAAAACACCCCGGCTACTTCTTCCTCTGCTTCAAAGCCGGGCAGCACGCGCCGGTGCAGAATTGGCCTGTCAAGGTCGTCCCGAATGCGTTTGAGCTGCAGAAGAATCCGTATCAGGATATGCGTGCTCTGTGTAATGGGTTCAAGTTGCTGTTCCAGAGTTTGCAGAATGGAAAACGGCGGTAGTGGGGCGTATTGGTGTATCTTCCTTTCCAGGTTGTCGTTTTTCTCGGATTTTGGGGGATGTGAAGTTTTCCGCCTGGCTTGTGCTTTATGGTTGAAAGTACAGGAAAGATTGATGTCCATCTGTAACATTATTGTTGTAGCATGCATGTCCTCGGTGCATGGGTGACACCGGGATTTCGTCTAGCAAAGGGTTTGCTAATTACTGGACTTTCAAGCCCATGCCTACAAGCTCCGATGCTAATTCTATAATTCGAAGGCTTCATTGTTTCATTTGAAGGGGTATATAGAGTATCGTAAGTCAGACTAGCCCTTTGCCGCCCTCACAGCAGCCAGCGTCTTCGCCACCACTCTCCTTCCCCTCTCACCCCCAAGGTAGTCACTCGCTTCTCCTTCCCCCTCACCATCTTCATCGTACTCCTCCAGCGCTGCCTCGTAAGCCCTCATAACCGTCTCCTCATCCACCCTCACTCCTCCTTCCACCAACGCCCTGATCCCCCCCGCCACCCTCGCAATTTCCCTCCTCGTATATGCCCCAATCTCTTCATTCCGCGCCGTATACATCTCACTAGTTACGCTCTCCTCCATCCTCGTTATACTCACCTTGCCCCCGTCCGCCGCTGCCGAATCCGCGACATGCTTGCATATCCATATGTAGCCATTGACGCCAAGCACGATATCGATTTCACCGCCGTTATTCGCGGTGGGGAAGGTCCAGACTTGCCGCCGCGAGCGAACGACGCCCGGGCTGCTGCCGCCAGAACCCGTGACGGAGAGAAAGACGCCGTTGCGGAGTTTGCCGTATTTGAGACTGCGCGTATGCAGGCCCGCAGACCCATCCTGATATATCCCCTGCACCTCTGCTACGATGAGTTCCCCCTCCCTCAGGAACGCCCTCATGGCGAGTTCATCCGTGCTGGTTCTTTTCCGCAGTATGCCTCCTGGCAGGTTTATGGCGGATAGAGGGAGGTGGGCGAGGAGAGGGGCGGATAGGTCGACTTTCCAGCGTTTAGTCTGTACTTCGACGATGCGGCCGACGACGAGGTCGCCGATTTCGGGGGTGTAGCGGGCGCGGAGGGGGCGGATGGAGAGGAGCTTGTTGGTTTTTTGAAGGGTGCCGGCGAGGGTGGCGAGGATTATGGGGTGGGGTGGGGTGGTGTAGGTGCCGTGGCCTCTAGGAAGGGCGGGGAATTAGTGGAAACCAAGGGGGCTTTATTTGCGCAGGAACTTGGAGTGTCTTGGGAGGAAAGGTTTACCTCATCCATTGTGGATCGTCGGTGATGGTCTCACCGGGAGTTATGATTGATGAGTGAGAATATTTGGCGCGTTTGGTTGATTTTATGGTGTCGAGCATGTCAACGTCGCCTTCGGAGTCGATGGAGCCGTTGTCGGAAGAATCTGAGATGTATCCCTGATTGACAGGAGCTGGAGGAAGGATTGAGAAAGTCATGATTGGAAGACAGAAGAGTATGTGAGCTCAGCGCTAGATATGGCAGTGGTTTTAGCTTAATAGTATGGGTGGTAGTATTGTGGTAGAATGCTATCTAGGCTATGTAGGTAGGTGGGGTAATATAGGAGTGCCAAGCTACTAATTATTCCCCTCTCCCTCAAAATAGCAATTAGGTGTCGATTTCAAATAACAGCAAAAGCAGTCCGATTCATAAATGCAGTAAGTTCTATCAATAAACTGAAGTAGCAAAGGTTGATCTTTCGACCGGGTAAATAATCGTCTTTCTGTCATACGAATACTTGTAAAGCTCTTGAATGAGACTTACTGATCGATGAGATTCAGATCGATAGATTTTTCGCTTATGAATAGAGATTGAGATTGAGAGTCGAACTCGTTATCTTCTTTCTTAACGCGTATTTCTTCATCGAATTGAGATTGACTCTCGCTGCTTTCGCTGCTGATTTCATTCGTAATCGTTCTGAATTGAGATTGATTCTCGCTGCTGATTTCTCTGATTTCATTCGTAGTCGTTCTGAATTGATGAGCTTCTAAAATTCGTTGCTCTGCTTTCTGAGTGATCTCTTTCATTCTTAGTCTAAATGCTTCTAATGTCTTCTTCATTTCTTTCTCTTTGACGCATAGAGCAGCCTCGTAGTTAGCCAAGTATAGATCATAGTTTCTCGTCATTTGTCTCTCTTTTATCGCTGTCATGTAAAGATTGATAGTTTGCTTTCTTTCTGTAGAGAGATGAAAAACTTTTTCAAACTTCGTTGACTTACTCACTAGAAACTGTCTATCACTTTTCTTCTCATCATAAGTTTGTAAACATATTGTATTTATCTCTGCTTGTGATAGCTTCTTAGCTGATTCAAAGTCTATTGTCTTGTGAAATTTGCTCATCGCATTTCTTCTCTTTTCAAACATGACAGATGCTCGTTGTCTTACGTCTTTGATGATATATGCATCAGACATCTTCAAGATCTTCAAGATCTGTTCGAGATTCAAGCATAGTGCTACTTGTCTCTCTTTGATGATGACTGAGTCATTGAAGTTTGACTTCTTCTTGAGTAGCAGATAATAGAAGCTTCTTCTAAGTCTCTCTCAATAATCAAACGCATAAAATGTTTTCTGATGACATCAATAATCGAATGACATTGAAGAGTTTCTCAAAGCGTACTCAGCTTTATTGATATTTGCTATTTGCATAAACTCTATGTTCTTCATTTATTTGAATTGAATTGATCAGTCTTTCTTCATGATCTGAGATCACTGCTTCTTGAGAATCTTGATGAAAACATTGCAATATTTTCTCTTTCTTGCTGACATTTCGCTGATCTCATTCTTCTTTTGACTATGTTTCTTAAATGATTTCTTGTTCTTTTTGAGTATTGAGTGAAAGAATGTCTTGATGATGAGAAGAGTAACAAAAGAGATGTTATCTGCATCAAGAATGTTCATTAAGATTGATATCTTTGACAAGTTAAAAAGATCTTGTTTGAATAAAAGATTTTTAAGTTTTACAATTTTGTGTAACGATGTTGCTTTAAATTTAAACTTGTTCTTTTGTTTCTTATTTGCATCATTCTCGCTGATTAATGCTTGATTTTTGATATTTGAAATTTTTTCATTCTTATTCTGAGATTTCTTGCAATGCTCAGAATCTGTCTTTCTCTTGCGTTTGCTTCTCTTACTTGCATGTTTCTGATTCTTTATCTTTAAAACTGAAGAATCGATAAGTTCATTGAGTTGTTCATCAAGTTGTTTATTCTCTCTTGTTACTCTTTGTGAGATGTTGAGAATCTTCTTCTCTTTTTGTAATTGACTATTTTTTCTTGATATCGAAAGTGAGTTTAACTCTGTCTTAAGATGATCGAGATTTAGCTTATGTTTCTTTCATAAGAAAGATGAAGTCTGAGTAATGCTTTGCTTCATGATGTTTAAATCTGTGAAGTAATCTTTCTTCATTTTTGAATCTTTTTCAGATGAGCTTGAGATGAGATTCGTGACGAAGATATTTAAATTTGCAGAGTAGTCTTTCTTCATTTCTGAATCTTTTCAGATGAGTTTGAGATGAGATTCATGACGCTGTAAAGAGATAGTGAGTTGCTTGTAAAAGAGACAAATTGTTGTTGATGTATGAGAAAAGATAATTTGTAAAGTGCAATGTAAATAGTTGATGATGTAAGATGTCAAATTGAGAAAGATAGATGATAGATGAAGTTAGTAGTAAAGAGTAAATTCATAATGAGTAATGTAATTCAATGATGTCTTAGATATGATTGACTTAAGATGTTGCTTTTAACAGCGCAAAATGCACAAGTTGCTTGCTAATATGTTGTATAATTCAGAAAGATGTTTAACATTAATAAGAAGTTGTCAAATTGACTGCTCTGAAAAGTCAATAATTATCATTCTTCTTGCTTGATGTCGTTATGAGATATTTCTCATCTCATCATTCTTTGATGTCTTGTTCAAAAAGATCTTCATGTTCTGAATCTTTGTTTAAAATCTTCGTCTCATCTGTCTTTGCATTCAATGTTACGTCTGAGACTTTTATTTCAGTGACGTTTCTGCTCTTCTTCTCTTCTCAATGCTTTTTGATTCATTCTTTCACTAGTATTCTGATTCTGTCATTGATTTTGAATATTGATTTTCAATCTTCATCATTTGACATTCTCTCGTTTTGAAGCACGAAGATCTTCACATCGTTTATATGAAACTTTCTTACTGACATTTTGAAGTGTAGTGATGTCACTTATATTAATCTTTCATGAGTAACTATTCTCATAAGTCGCTGTGAATCATTTCATCTAGCTTTCAATTTATGATCATGCTGATTATCTTATGTCTGACGTCTTACTAGAATGAGATTTTCTTTCTGTGATGAGAAGAATCATGAATTTATCTTATTGTAGAGTGTCTCTTGATCTCTTAGTCATCTTTCTAGTGCTAGATTTCTAATTTCATTCATCGTCATCATTCTGATCTTGTACATTGCATCTGATAACTTTAGATCTTCTTTTGACATTTTCATTATATTACTTTTCATGAATTTCACTCGCAGCACGTCATTCAGCTGTTTCATGTCTCTGAAATGTTTAGATTCAAACTTGAAAAGAAGCTGACTAGACGTGTATTTCTGCGTTCTGATCATTCATGTATTTGTCACATCGACTGCTGATTTAATGAATCAGTCTTATTTCAAGATGAATTTTGCAGAATGCTGCATCAGAGCTCTCAATTGAGATAGTATTACTTGAACACATCTTTTCATCAATTTCACTGACGAGAAGTGATAAGAGAAAGCTCATACATGTTTGACTTTCATCGTCTTCAGTTTCTCGTCGAACTCATCTTTAAAATGTATTTCATTATTCGAGTAAAGCATTCTTAATCAGTCGAAGATGTCTGTTATGTGACGTTGAAAGAACATGAGAATAGCTGTGATATTTGCAGCTGATACTGAGATGACTCATATGAATCTAGAGAAGTGTTATGATTCTAGTCTTCGTCTATTCTTTCTAGCTCTGACCTGAGTTTCATTCTAATTGAGTCTAGTGAGCATTTGAGCTAGTAGTGATGTCATTGAGACTCTGCATCATATGTGTAAGACGTCAATTCTTTTGAATCTAGCACAGAGCTGAGAAACACACATATAAAGAATCGAGTTCTTTTCTGTAGATACTTTTCTTTCTTAGCATTTATCTATTAGTTAAATGACACTCATATGACTTGCTCTATGCGAATCTCTAACAAGAAGTAATCTACTGCGATCACAATGTAGTGCAAGTCACTCTTTGTGATAGAGATAAATGATTCAATGTAGTTGATGTCTAAACAGTCAAGAGACTGAAGATGCAGTATTGACAAAAGTTCTTGAGATGATTTTAATGATCTCAAATGCTGACACATTGAACAAGTTTTACATCACTTATTGACATCTCTTCTTCTGATAAATCAATAGAATCTGCTCAATGTTTTTTGAAAAGTGATATCAAATGAAAAATGTTCATGCACTTCATGCAGCAGTCTAAGAGCAGATTTAGTTTCTTTCTCATGCAAGCATCTTGACAAAGCTTTTGATCTTTCTCAAAATGTCAATTGAGCATGCTTATTAACTTTTTGAACTAGCACATACTTTTTTGCTTTGCTAAGAATGAATTTTCGTTCTGATTTCTGCAATGATCTCAATTCGAATATGTTTTCGTTGTGTTTCACTTCTACTATTTGTTCATATCATGAATCTTTCAGTCATTCAAATCATTCATTGCGTCACTGTTGCTCAGTCATCTCATTCATACATTGAATCTCTTTGAACAGAAGTCTAGCGATGTCTCTTTTCATGTCATTAATCTTTGAAACATTTAATGTTTTCTGAGTTTCATCTGAATCTTACTTCACTTGAAGTGCTGTAAATGAAAATTCTTCGTTCTTTGACTTATAGATTGAAAATTCTTTCAGTCGCAAGAGATCATCGACAACTGCTAAGTCTTTTTCAGAAATATGATAAATTGATAGATTGTATTTTGACAATCACATTTGTCATCTTGCGATTCTATTATTAGTGTCAGAATCATGTCTAAATGATATAATCAATGAAGATCAGAATTGATAGTGCTTGATCTTTAGAAATAGCTATAACTGAATATTAAGAATACAGAAGAAGATTGATACAAAAGCTTCTATTTATATAATGTTCAAAGACTGTGCTAGACTTGAAAGAAATGTGTTTGTGACATGAAAAGAATGTAATGTAAATGAACAAGATGTTGATGAAAGAAAAGAATGTTAAGAAAGAAAAAGAGTATTGAGTCATATCTGAGTCATATCTGAGTCAAACCTGACTAGCTCGTTGATTAACTCTAATCATTACGCAGAGAACTCGCTAGCGTTCACTGCAAATTGATTAAAGCTTCAGTCTTGTTCAGTCTTGATACGCTCGTAACATTATTTCTTTCTTTGAAAATTCATGTTTGCATGAATGTAGTTTCTTTGCTCACTTTTGTTGATAATTATTTCGATATTTAGCGCGATATGTTTGAATATAACTTATGAAATTCATTTAAAACTTCTTCTGAGTCATTGAATTTCTCTTTATCGACATAGTATCATTCATTGTTTCTATCTAGATCTGTTCATTTGACTTTGTATTGTATTTGATCTTGATAACGTCTGAAGTTCAATATATCATCTATTTTTCAATGTTCATCATCTTTGATAGTGATTGATTTGAGTGATTCTGAATGCTGTTCTGATAGAAGATTTTCTGAATATGATCGCAGTAGTTTTGAACTGAACATCGAATGCAGATGCTTCATGCTGACTGATAGATAAAGATGATAGAAAATACTCACTTTGACAGTGATTTGATAAAGATTTAACTGTTTGTCTTTCAAATCTTTGCAGAGTCTCGTTGTCTTAATGTTTCTGAAAAATAGTCAAACTCAGTCATTTACTTCATATGTGACGTTTCATTTATGTTTATTGATCTGAACTTCAATGATCAGCTTCATCTTTTTCAATTGTTGATGATTAAAGTTCAGTAGCTTTTTCATTTGAATGACAATATCATCGACCTTTCTAGCTTCAAGACGTTCACAAGTTGTTTCATAGTCAGTCGTATCTGAATTGAAACTCATTCAAGAGTGAAATTTCTTATTGAAGTAGAAAGAAATCATTGAAAAGATCAAGAAAATATTTGAATTGTCACTGAATTTCATCATAGATATTCATTTTGCTCAGTCATCTTGCATGTAATTGCAGTAGATTCTAAGTTCACATTCAACGTCTTGATTGACTTGTTTCGATTGATCATTGATTTCAGAATGATAGACTGTGAATAGACTAGCTGTGATTCTCAGTCACTTGCAAAGACTTTTTCACATAGTTGATATGAATTGAAAGTCTCTGTTCAAAACAATAGAATTGAGTAAATCATGCAGTCGATAAACGTTTCATAGCATAATTCAAATCATTTCTTCGACTGAGATATCATTGTCTTCTCAATGACAGAGAACATAGTGATGTTCTTTGATGAAACAATATATGATTGTGCAAATGACGTTATAGTCTTCTGACAGAGATAGTTCAATGATGAAGTTCATAGTTATATCTTTTCAGCGTTCATGTGAAATCAAGAGAGAATGATGAAATTCATTGATGCTATCTCTAGAGACTTTGCTTTGCTGACAAGCATGACAGTTTTGAATGTATCATTGAATAGTAACTCGATGATCTGATCAATAGTAGAAACGCTAAACTAGATCAATGATTCATTTATTGTCGAAGTGAAAGATTGAAGATTGATCATGCACTTCTTATAGTAATTTCGTGTGCATATTCTCAGAGACTCACAGTAGATCTTTTCTAAATAGAACGTTGTCAATGATTTCGCAATTCTTCAGTTTAGTGATATGAAATTTGAGCTTGTTTTCGTTCATAGCTTGTTTATATTTGCTGCAGAGCTCATCTGTTTGATTGATTATTCATACTCGTTGATAGAGATTTGCTTTTGATTCAATAAATAGAACATTGATTTTATCAAGAATCAGAATAGTCTGAAAACAATCTTTAAGACATCAAGCTGATTCAAAGACGTTTGCTAGAAGCATTCTGATTAAAGTATTGACTTTAATGTTCATTTTGTCTGATCTAAAGATGATCTGAAAGTTGAACTTCGATAAAATGTTCAGATAGTTGACTTGTCGTCGACTCAACTATTTGTTTTTCATGAAGATCTTCAAAGTCTGATGATTGATGAACATCTGAATGAGTAGTTCAGTGCATTTCAGCTTGAATCATCAATGTTCAAAACATTGAATAATGACTAGCAATTTTTTGTCATAAATGTGATAATTGATTTCAGCGAAAATCATGCTTTTGCTGTAGAAGATCATTGAATGAAGAACTTTCTCATCATTGTACTGAGATAGTATTTCATCTTTTACATAGTTCAAAGCATTGATCTTCAGAATAGCTTGTCATTTGAGATCAAAGTGACGAAGTACTGAGATTGAGCTGACTTGTTTCTTTAGATTGTTAAAGACTTGAACACAGATCTCATTTCAAACAAAAGACGTGTTCTTTCTAGTCAGCTGAATGAATGATTTGACTAGCTTCAAGAAGTTCTTAATGAAACGATGATAGAAGTTAACAAATCTCACGAAGTTCTGAATTTCTTTTAGATTGATCGAAGTGATTCAGCTGACTATGACTGTCACTTTACTAAAGTTCATACGAAGATTTAGTTCTGATACAATGACTTCTAGAAAGACAGTCTCTTCTACATTGAATTTGCACTTTCGAATATTCATCTGCAGTTCAGCTTCGCGTAGTTGACTCAATACTAGTTTGACGTGATCTTTATGTTTCTTTCTCATTTTGCTATAGATGAGAATGTCATCTAAATAGACTTGGCAAAAGTCGTTCAGAAAGTTTCATAGAATGTCATTCATATATTGCTGAAAGAAGATTGATTCATTAGTCAGTTCAAATGATAACATCTTGTATTTATATGCTTCTAAATGTTATGAGTTTGCATAGAGCGAATCATATGAGTGTATTCTAACTAGAAGTTCAAAGCTAAAAAAGAAGAAAGATGAAACACGTCGTGAGTTTTACTCACGAAGACACGCTAGATCGCTAGCGTGTCAACATCAGCTCTATACTAGTCTATGATAGTTTAACATGATTTATGTTAGACTAACTTGAAGTGCACGCTTGCAACATTACTCTCTTTCTTCATTTAGCAATGTTCTCATTGTTGCAGTTCAGTCAATCTTTCTTGAGTTAATTTCTATCTTGACTTGTTTGAATAACGTTCATGAAAGTCATTGATGACTTTCAAGCAATCTTCGAATTCACTTTCATCGATGTTGTATCAATGTAGATCGACGTTGTATTCTTTTCAATTGACATGATATTGTAGTCGCTTGTCTCGTTCGTAGTGCCTGAAGTTCAATATGTTCTTCACTTCTCATTCATCTTCGTCTTCAATCACTATAGAATCAAACGACTTATTTCGTTGTTCTTTTAAAGCATCTTTCAAATCTAGTTGCAGCAGATTTGATTCAAACTTCGAATGAATCTTCATAGTCAATGACAGTTTCAGTCAATATGCATGTTCAATCTCAATCAGAATCTTGAAGAGTTCTAGCATTTTATCATTTAGTTTCTTTGATGATCTTGAGATCATCATGTTTCTTGAGTTCAGAAATATCATGTCATCTATTCTGTAAAATATTTCTTTTCAATGCTTGTCAATCTGTTTCTTCATTGTGATTCTGACTTTTGCTAATGCTTGCTTGATCAATGCTAGTGATTGTTTCATGTGTTCAAATATATTCTTCGCTTTGCTTGCTTCAATTCTAGTTCGAGTGATCTTATATTCAGTTGAATTCAAATTGAAGCTCATACGAGAATGAAAGCTCTTATTCAGAAAGAACGCTGACTGTTCAATTGACGATGAAATAGCATTGTTATTGATAAATTCAGTCATAAATAATCAGATGAATCAATCATCTTGTATATATGAGCAATAGCTTCATAGATATCATTTTACATTCTGATTCGCTCTTTCTGTTTAATCATTGATACGCAAATGATAGTTTGTGAATAGTTTCATCTTGATGTTGAGTCTCAGACATAAAGACTTTCAGACAATCTGTTACGATCCTAGCTACGCACCTATGTTGGTAGCTATGTTGGTGGCTATGTTGATGACTATCGCCGGCCGCTCGCCGCTAGGCTATAGGGTTGTTCCGAGGCCAACCCTATTCAGGGTTAGCTTATGTTCTCCTGAGTCATATAGATAGCCGGCTCTTCCCTTCTAGATACTTTCCTTCCTTAGCATTTATATACTCGTTACATTACACCCATATGACTCGCTCTATGCTGGCCCCTAACAGATTCAATGAATCAAAATTATTTAAAACATCAACAATTTATGTTTTAAATTGAGTTGATGATCTGACATCATGACAGTAACTTCTTGTTACGATCCTAGCTACGCACCTATGTTGGTAGCTATGTTGGTGGCTATGTTGATGACTATCGCCGGCCGCTCGCCGCTAGGCTATAGGGTTGTTCCGAGGCCAACCCTATTCAGGGTTAGCTTAT
>JAABUI010000170.1_pt1 | contig 89077 bp, 98 predicted proteins | sample 5559111 | NCBI WGS metagenome assembly JAABUI01 (sample SAMN10711870, study PRJNA513365) | rock metagenome | isolation source: Antarctica rocks | place: Antarctica: Victoria Land, Buttleship Promontory | reverse complement strand
TAGCTTATGTTCTCCTGAGTCATATAGATAGCCGGCTCTTCCCTTCTAGATACTTTCCTTCCTTAGCATTTATATACTCGTTACATTACACCCATATGACTCGCTCTATGCTGGCCCCTAACAACTTCGATCTCAAACGACAAGCTATTCTGAAGACTGATGCTTCGAACTATGTAAAAGGTGAAATACTATCTCAGTACAATGACGAGAGAGTTCTTCATTCGATGATCTTCTACAGTAAAAGCATGATCTTCGCTGAAATCAATTATCACATTTATGACAAGAAATTGCTAGTCATTATTCGATGCTTCGAACACTGACGATTCGAGCTGAAATGCACTGAACTATTCATTCAGATGTTCATCGATCATCAGACTTTGAAGATCTTCATGAAAAACAAACAGTTGAGTCGACGACAAGTCAACTATCTGAACATTCTATTGAAGTTCAACTTTCAAATCATCTTTAGATCAGGCAAAATGAACACTAAAGTTGATGCTCTAATCAGAATGCCTCTAGTGAATGTCTCTGAATCAGCTCAGCGTCTTGAAGATCGTTTTCAGACTATTCTGACTTTTGATAAAGTTGATGTTCTATTTATTGAATCGAAAGCAAATCTCTATCAACGAGTATGAATGATCAATCAAACAGATGAGCTCTGCAGCGAATATAGACAAGCTATGAACGAAAACAAGCTCAAATTTCATATCACTAAACTGAAGAACTGCAAAATTCTTGACGACGTTCTATTTAGAAAAGGTCTACTATAAGTTTCTGAGAACATGCACACGAAATTACTACAAGAAGTGCATGATCAATCTTCAACCTCTCATCTCAACAATAGACGAATCATCGATCTAGTTCAGCGTTTTTACTATTGATCAGATCATCGAGCTACTATTCGACGATACATTCGAAACTGTCATGCTTGTCAGCGAAGCAAAGTCTCTAGAGATAGCATCAATGAACTTCATCATTCTCTCTCGATTTCACATAAACGCTGAAAAGATATAGCTATGAACTTCATCACTGAACTATCTCTGTCAGAAGACTATAACGTCATTTGCACAATCATATGTCGTCTCATCAAAGAACATCACTATGTTTCCTGTCATTGAGAAGACGATGACATCTCAGTCGAAGAAACGATTTGAATCATGCTATGAAACATTTATCAACTGCATGATCTACCCAGTTCTATTGTTTCGAACAGAGACTTTCAATTCATATCGACTATGTGAAAAAGTCTTTGTAAGCGACTGAGAATCACAGCTAGTCTATTCACAGTCTATCATTCTGAGATCGATGATCAATCGAAATGAGTCAATTAAAACGTTGAACGCGAACTTAGAATCTACTGCAATTACATGCAGAACGACTGAATCAAATGAATATCTATGATGAAGTTCAGTGACAATTTCAATATCTTCTCAATCACTTCAATGATCTTCTTCTACTTCAATAAAGAATTTCACTTTCGAATGAGTTTCGATTCAGATACGACTGACTATGAAACAACTCGTGAACGACTTGAAGTCAGAAAAGCAGATGATATTGTCATTCGAATGAAAGAGCTACTGAACTTCGATCGTCAACAATTGAAAAAGACGAAGCTGATCATTAAAGTTCAAATCAATAAACATAGACGAAACGTCATCTATGAAGTAAATGACTGAGTTTGACTATCTTCTAAAAACGTCAAGACAACAAGACTCTGCAAAGATTTGAAAGATAAACAGCTAGATCTCTATCAAATCACTGTCAAAGTGAATATCTTCTATCATCTTCGTCTATCAGTCAGCATGAAGCATCTGCATTCGATGTTCAGCTCGAAGCTACTGCAATCGTATTCAGAAAATTCTCTATCAGGACAGCATTCAGAATCACTCAGGTCAATCACTATCGAAGACGATGAACACTGAAAGATAGACGATATATTGAACTTCAGACGCTATCGAGGTCAAATACAGTACAAAGTCAAATGAACAGATCTAAATAGAGACGACGAATGATACTATGTCGATAAAGAGAAATTCGATGACTCAGAGAAAGTTTTGAACGAATTTCATAAGCTATATTCAAACAAACCGCGCTAAATATCGAAATAACTATCAACAAAAGCAAGCAGATGAACTACATTCATGCGAACATAAATTTTCGAAGAAGAGAGTAATGTTACGAGCGTATCAAGGCTGAACAAGGCTGAAGCTCTAATCAATTCACATCAGATTTGACTCAGATATGACTCAGATATGACTCAGATATGACTCAACATTCTTTTTCTTTCTCAACACTCTTTTCTTTCACCAACATCTTGTTCATCTACATCACATTCTTTTCATGTCACAAACACATCTCTTTCAGATCTAGCGCAGTCTCTGAACATTACATAAATAGAAGCTTTTGTATCAATCTTCTTCTGTATTCTTAATATTCAGTTATAGCTATCTCTAAAGATCAAGCACTATCAACTCTGATCTTCATTGATTGTATCATCTAAGCACGATTCTGACACTTCGTAACATCTAAACGCAACTTCTCTCAATGACGTTCAAGTCTCAAATGAATGAGTTGAATCTCTTGATCTATTAGTTCATTATTATACTTCATGAGTGTTTCATCGAAGTTTCGCAGATTGTAAGATTCTTTCTTTTTCTGCAAAGATATTTGCGCTTTTCTAGCAAATTCTGAGAACATGTAGTTTCTTGTACAGTCACTGTCAATGAATAAACATGCTGTATGATCGTTGATCTTGACTCAGACTCGTAACTGCGTCAAATCACTTGTGAAGATAAATATGCTTTTGATTTTCAACTCTTGACTAGACTTTTTCAATGATCTATTGATCGAAGAATCTTCTAGTTTTTTGAACTAAAAGCTTGCTTCTCAAGTACTTGTTTTATGTACTGAAATCGATTTGAATTGACTTTCTTCTGTGAATATTTCTTTGAATCACACAAGTCAAATCTCTTTCTGATGACTTTTATCATCTGTCTAAGTTCTTTGAATATATAATCTTCATTGAAAAGTATATATTCTTCTTGCTTGATGAACTTGACTTCTGTGAATGACTTCTTCATGACTATGTCACGATATCGAATGTCTTTGCGCGATGCAATCGACTCATCTTGAACTATGTCATAAATAGTCTGATGTATTTCATTCTTGATCTGTTGCATGCGTTGTGAAAAATCTTTCTCTTTCTGTTTAAAGAGAGTGTACAATTCGTTGTACATGCTTATAAAACTCGCTTGATTTGTAAGCTTTCTAAAATCTTTCTTTACTTCAAGATGATCTTCTCTCTCTTTGAGAGCATCTTCTGTCGCGATAGTGAATGCTCGTAGAGTTTCGCTAAGTCGATTTTCTTTCTCGACTGCTTGATGAATAACTTCTTTCGTGCTGTTCGATCTATTCGAGTCATATTTCTTGCTATCGAAAATCTCTGATTTCGCGATCATAGTGAACGAACTTTTGTTACTTTTCTCATCATGCACTTCTGACTGACGATGAGTTGCTGCGTAGAAACAATTTTTTCACGATGATTTCAAATATCATTCTGAATCTTTCTTGTTGCTCAGATGAGTGCGACAGTTGTCTTCGTAACATGCTGTTCATGACAACGCTTGATGCTTGTCTTTCTGATCTTCTTTTGTTGCTGCGAAAGATCTGTCTTGTTTATCATAAAACTTTGACTTGTTCTTGTACTTATTTTGAATACAATCTCTGAAGAAATGATCTAGCTTTTTGCATGTGTAACATGCTTTGCTCTGTTGAATCATTTTATCGCGAGCGTTCATTGATATCTTTCGAATTGCATCTAACTTCATAGACTGAGAATCGTAGTAAGATTGCTTCTTCTTTTTCTTGCTTTATGCAACTGAAACATAAGTGATCTTGTTCTTCTTTTCAAGTCTTCGCTTGTACTGTTGATTATTCAGCACGATTGTCTTGCTAATCATAGCATGCAAAGTCGTGAGTTTATTCATACGAGTTATCTCGTTCTTTATCACATTCTTCAGTTCTTTATAGAACTGTGCTGTAAGAGTTGAGTCATTTCATTCAATCTCTGCTGCAATTGACTGAAAAGCAGCGATGTACTTGAATGCTGATTCTGATTGCTTAATATCATACAGCTGTCATTCAACAATTCATTTTGCATCTATGTCTTCATACATTCTTCGTATTGCTTGATCAAAGTTAGAAAGATCTTCAAAGACTCTGTTAGTCTCATCTTCTTGATCTTCTGATTTATTCTTCAAGTGATCTTTTAACAATGATTTAAATCATTTGAAGACATCTTTTCTGAAGTATGAGAATGCAAACAATATCTTGTCATGAAATGAACTTAGTTTCTTGTGTGCTCTGACATAGACGTTCACTTGTATAAGAAAAGCGTCGAGCTTGTCTCTATCTTCATAGTACAGATTTGATGTTGATATCTTAATCAATGACTTGCTATTCAAGAATGCAGTGATGTCTGCTGATGTGATTCATTCTGAGAATGACATAACGATCGTGATAAGATGATGCTCTGATATCTTGTGAAAGAATGATGCTCAAAGTGTAATGATTGTTTCTTTAACAACACAAGATATAAACAGAGATCAGTATAGTAACAAACTAATCACTAGACTGAAGATCTGAGAATAGCTAAGACAATAGACTGTATTGACTATTACATGAGTTGAGCACGAAGCTTCTATCTAAGAGAACGATCATCGTTATATAGACAAGAAGAATCGTGTCAAGTCATCTCTGCTCTGAATGATCACTCTGATCATTCTCGAGCAAGATGAGCAAGATGAGCATCATGCTCATCATGCTCACTGTGATCACTTCTGATTCAAGCGATCAGAGCGATCACTTCGAGACTTTGATTACTCAATGATTATCTAATCATTGTCTTATTTAATCATCTGCGAAAGAGTTCTAACAGTTGATAGTTTTCAATTTGATGTTGATCTTGTTGACATCATTCAACATCTGAATCATGTCATTGTGAATCTTGATTTCGATGTCATGCTGTTGATACATGTACTTGATAAAGACAATGAGATCGTCTGTCTCATGAATGCTTATTCAAGCATTCAGTTCAGTGCTGATGCTGATCTTGATCATTTCATGATTGAAGAGCAACGCGTTCGTGTTCTCTTCTTCTGATGCTGTTTGATTCTGTGATAGAAGTGATTCTCTTCTAGCATTTTGAAGTTCGTAGTGAGCAATGCTCACTGATTCTGATTCTAATTCTGTGCTTTCAGTCATTGTGTGAGTAGAAAATTGCTGATCGAGATTCAACTGAAATTTCTGATTTCAGTTCTAGAACAACGCGTTCATGTTCTTTTATTCTTCTGTTCTGACGACGAGCTCAGTAAAGAGTTAGTCTAGAGCAACGCGTTCGTGTTCTTCTGTTCTGTTCTAGAAATTTCTTGATTTCTAATGAGTCTTCTGAGCTCGATTTTCGAATTTCGATTCTGATTCAAGTTTGAGTGATGTAGCTTGTTTTTATATCGTCTACACGTCGATAGCAAGGTTGATGAGCTTTGAACTAATGTTATGAGTCTGCATAGAGCGAATCATATGAGTGTATTCTAACTAGAAGTTCAAAGCTGAAGTAGAAAGAAGATGCAACACGACGTGAGTTTTACTCACGAAGGCACGCTAGGCCGCTAGCGTGTCAACAACAGCTCTACTCATAGCTCTATACTAGTTTATGTTAGGCTAATCAGGCTAATCAGAGGTAACAGAGATGCATGCTCGCAACATGAAGCATGTATGAAGCATACTATGAAGTAGATCATGAAGCGTAGAACGCTTATTTGAACGTGTCACATGAAGCATGTTTTGAAGCGAGTAGAGTGGTGAGTAAACAATCAAGTCGATAGCTGAGTTGATAGCTGAACATGTAGATAGACGAGTAGATAGAATGGTGAGTAGAATGATGAGTAGAATGATGAGTAATGTTACGATCCTAGCTACGCACCTTCGTTGGTAGCTATGTTGGTAGCTATGTTGATGGCTATGTTGATGGCTATCCTGAGAGCTATCGCCGATCGCTCGCCGCTAGGGCATAGGCTTGTTCCGAAGCCAACCCTATTCAGGGTTAGCTTATGTTCTCCTGAGTCATATAGATAGCCGGCCCTTCCCTTCTAGATACTTTCCTTCCTTAGCATTTATATACTCGTTACATTACACCCATATGACTCGCTCTATGCTGGCCCCTAACAAGTAGAATGATGAGCATGTAGAATGGTGAGTAGAGTAGATAGGCGAGTCGATAGAAATCGTAGAATAGATAAACAGAGCGAACAAAATGTAATTAATTCAATAATACGCTCATACTTTATTGCATCAGATAAGGCGATCGGCAAAGTTCGGTATTATTTCAAATTAACGCAGATCAACCTATCTTACAGGGGTTTGCACTCAGACGTGCCGCCCGTATGCTGCGAAGTCAGCAGGGCGCTAACCCGAAGGGGCTTAGCGACGTTGGCACGTCTGAGAACTGAGGCAACGTGCCGGGGAGGACCTTACCACGCTTACCTCAGCTGGACCATGCCGTCGTGAGGATCAATATAATATGACGTCGAAAGGAAGTAAGATTTGGCGACAACTAAGAACACATCACACCGAACGACTGTGCCGATACCGAACGAGTGCAGATGTCTAGGACATCTCGCTAATCAACACAACCGGAACGAACATGAATCATCAACAATTCCATCCAACACCTACTCGTATCCAACGTCGAAATAGGCTCGGACTCGCCGGATCTATGTTATGACTACAGTACTAGGCTGTCCGCTTTAATCGGACCCATGGAGCGGTGGTGGCAAAGATCCCCCCCGCACGCCAACACTCTGAGGAGTACCGTACACAGTACTTTGCTACTACTTTCCAAGATCTTGGCAGCCAGCCGTGTAGAACTTAGCAAGTAAGGTACTTTATATCAAGAGCCCCGTCAACAGCACAGTCTGCCTTGTGCTCTAGAGATGAGGGACGATGTCTATGCCGATGCGGCGCAATTGGCAGCACTGGGCCACAAGGCCGAGCTGCGTCGAACCTTCTCCCCATTGTACTTGTGTCTCGGTCGCGATGGGTTCCTGTTACGCCGACTAAACACAACACAGGTCGATGCTTGGCCTAGCTTTCGCGATTTTGAATGTACTGTACTTATCGCACAAGTGCTTCAGTCCTGGACAGCATTAGCAGCTAGTCTTTCCTTGGCCTTACCCAGCGGTGGCCCAACTTCCGTCATTTGGGGTGAGTCCTACACAATCAATCAATTCCGGATTGAAAGGCAATTCGGTTGATGGTGCATTAGGCTTGATCACCGCCGGCATTTGCAATCTTTGCTTGGCTGCTTCGCTGGCGGAATTCCTTTCCGCTTATCCTACGTACGCAGTACATCAGCGCTGTTCCACTGTTTTGCTTTACTAAGCCAATCTAGAGCTGGCGGACAGTATCACTGGGTTGCAGGTACTTCGATATCCTGCTAGCAAGTACACCCCCAAAGAAATGCTGACACCGTCTTATAGTTAGCAAGTCACCACCGAGCGGTATCAATGGCCAGAAGCTAATACCCCATAGTCAGTTGGAAGCCGTGGGTTCCGATCCTTTCGTGGATCACAGGCTGGATCAACGTTTCAGGTTGGGTATGATTGTTAACGCTCTTACTCGAATTTCTCGACTGATCCACAGATTGCTCTCGTTGCCTCTGGTGGTCTCCTTGGAAGCCAACTGATTATTGGGATCATCTCTTTCATGAAACCGGTTTGACATACTCATCGCAGCCGCAGACCTCACTAAGCAGTACAGGATTATACACCACAGAGATGGCAACAATTTTTGATATACATTGCATACAATGTTGTAGCGTTCCTAGTCAACGCCTTTTTGACTGATATACTGCCTATCGTCAACAAGGCTGCCTGTACGTCTAAGTCTTCTGGCTTGATCTCTTAGACTACGAGTGTTAAAATCCAAGGCTGACGAAGTCGAATAGTTACTTGGTCTATTACTGGCTTCGTTGTGATATCAATCACTGTACTCGCATGTGCATCCCCAACTTACTCTTCTGGCCAGTGAGTTTTTAGATACAAAAACAGATCCAGGTCTAACAGTAGCAGATTCGTCTTTCGGCAATTCATCAACCAGACTGGATGTAAGTTCTTTGAGTAACCCACAAAGAGGTTGAATAGCCATCGCCTGACTTTTTTAGGGCCGGATGGAATTGCTTGGCTTCTTGGGGTGTGTTAATTAGGCATACATCCATCGTTGTTGGCCATCTCACTGATATCTGACTAGCTTCTCCAAGCGGGCCTTGGACTGACAGGCTTTGTGGGTTACGCTGTTCCAGCCTTGTACTTTGCTAATCCTCCATCAGGATGCTGTAGCCCATATGATCGAAGGTCAATACAATCACTACACAAGTCACAGCTCTGCAGGCAAGCTAACCCCGCCCCAGAGATACCCAATGCCTCCGTCCAAGGCCCAAGGATCATGATTGCTTGTGTTGCAATCGGGACATTTACTGGCTTCATCTTTCTGACGGTTCTCCTGCTTGTGGCCGGAAATGTCGACAATGTTATCAGTTCCACAGCGGGGCCTCTCCTACAAATATTCTACGATGCGACGCAAAACAATGCTGGGGCTATCTGTCTCTTGATGTATACTCCCTTCCTCTTTGCCTTCAAGCGGTCATGGACTGAACCCACCTCTCCGTCTCTAGTTTCCCGCTCGTCTGTCTTCTTTTCGCCACCACAAGCATCATGACTACGAGCACCCGCATGACCTATGCATTCGCCAGGTAAAGTCCACTATAGGGTCCAAGATCAATTTGGTCCACGCGTATTGAAGCTTGCGCAGAGACGGCGGATTACCAGCCTCCAAGTTCTTCGCGAAAGTGCACCCAAGACTAGACTTACCGCTGAACGCCCTATATTTGACAAACGCATGTGTCATCATCTTTGGATGTATCTTTCTCGGCTCCACCAGGTAAACTCCCTTCTATGTCCAGTTCTCCATTATCCGATTCACTAATCGCCGACTTCATATCAGCGCGTTCAACGCCATCATATCAGCCTCCGTCGTAGCACTCGGTGTCACCTACTCCATTCCGCCCTCCATCAATTGCCTTCGCGGGCGAAAAATGCTTCCTCCTCGACCATTCGTGCTACCAGGGATTCTTGGCTGGATCACCAATGTAATCGGCATATCATACGTCATCGTTACAACGGTTCTCTTTCTCTTTCCGCCGGACCTCCCTGTCACTGGCAGTAACATGAGTAGGTCTCTCTTTCTTTCTCCCCTACCCTTCCACCCAAGTCTGCCACTTTCCATTACAACCTCGAGCAGCCCCCGTAATTCATCTTTCAGAACCCTCATGGATGGCTAATTGCTACAGACTACTGTATCGTTGCCTTTACCATTGTCCTCATAATCTCCACAATTCAATGGTTCGTCGACGGCCGCAAGAATTTCAAAGGCCCGCGTGTGGATTTAGAGGTGCTGCAGCAAGATATCCTTGCTGAGGGAGTGAACGGGGGGGTAAGGGCTGCGGGCGTCAAGGGAGATTAAAGAGGGGTTTGATTGGTGTGGAATGTTGAAGGAGTTGGTGAGGTGGTGGAGGAGAGGAAATGGAGGGGAATCGATGTGGTCACAAGAAAGATGCGGGAGAGTTTGTGTATAGGTACGCTAACATTGCCGCATACTCTATTCCATCACAAAATCGATCGACTCCCCTTCTATTCATTTCCCCTAATTTCAAGGCCTCACATTCCATATCAATCTATCACCAACCCCTCAGTCCCCAGCGTACAAACCCCGAATCAAGCCCCCCACCCCCAAGATGACGACATATTTCACCAACCTCACCCATTACTTTAAGAATTGAGATTGATATTTCTTGTCATCTAGGCCTTAATGTTTTTGATCTAGTATTTCACTCGATTCTTTCTTCTTTCTCATACCATCGTCATTCATGCACTCTGATTCAAAGTCTTTCTTCATGACTTTCTGAAAATTCTTGTCAGTTTTTGTTAGACTGACCGCGTTTGGCCGGGTCATCGAGCTCGAGCCGGGTTCCCGGCCCGCCAAGACCCGATTCGGGTCAGAATTTTGGTATCAAGTATTCGGGCCGGGTCACGATGTTGGTATCGAGTATTGACCCGGATTCCCGACCCGGCCCGCCAAGACATGAAGCGATTTAATAATAGAATGCGTAAACATGAATTGCCAGTGTGTTGCATGCTATGATTATGTCTCTGAATTGTTGCATGGTAATGCAATCAGGTAATGCAACTGGATTCTTTGATGTTCGTCTAGTGACTAGTCTGCACGTAGACACGAACGATGTGTTGCATGCTACGATTATGCCAGTCTCTAACTTGTTGCATGGTAATGCAACAGGGTAATGCAATTGATTAGAGCTTATGCTTGTCTGATTACCAGTCTGAGATCGTTATGATCTCATGGTTCTCTTCGTCTTCCCCCTCCTCCTCCTCCTTCTCATACTCATCCTTCGTCATCTTCGCATCATTCTTAACCTTGCTGTACTTCACTTAAGTCAATCTCATTATCATCAACCTTAATCAAATCCTTCAGTTCGTTATTAGCCGAAGTCAGTGAATTGAGTATCTCACGGTTGCCCGCATTTTTATCGCTAGAAAATGTACTCATGAACTTGTCAAATTCATTGACTACGTCTGAATCCTCAGCTGCTTTTAATTCATCGAGTTCTTCATGATGCAAGATACGTTGCTGAATGATTTCAATGATTGGTATCATGTATTTGAACATGTTCGTACCAAGTTCATCTTGGCGGGTCGGGTCGGGAACCCGGATCGAATCGTGACTCGAGGTCGATACAGAGCCGGGTCACGAGATTGATATCGAGTATTCGGGCCGGGTCAGAATGTAGCTATTAAAATCCGGCCCGACGGTCAGTCTAATTCTTCTCTGTTCTCTTACTTTCTGAAGATGTTCTCTGACATTGTTCGTGACTTCATCTGTACTAAGATCTGAAATAAACATTCGCTTCTTCAAAATCATCTCAGTCGTAGCAGTCTCATCTTGAGAATTAATATTATCTAGCTAAAGTAGCTAGGAAACAAACCGCAAGAGCCGAGAATTGACGCCGTGCATATGCACGGCTTGAGAGCGAACCCCCCAGAACAGAACAACCACAGGCCACCACGGATCTACTTGGCGGCCAGACGAGCGGAATTACGCTTGCCAACAGTGTTGGCAGTTGCGTTGATTTCTATACGATGTGTTAGCAGAGCATATGCGAAGTTTGTGCTATGCTTACCTTTACCTTTACCCTTTACACCACCACAAGGAGCTTTTGGGGGGCGCTTATTTGGTTGGGGGCCTGAGAATTGCGTTAGCGGAGCATATGCGAGACACATGGTGTACATACGTGAAGCAGGCGACGGGGAGGACGAGCGAGAACGAGGTGGGGGTTCAGGCCCGGCCTGTCATAAGGTTAGCATATGCCAAGCATCTTCTGAGCAAGGCTTTACCTTTCGCTTTCGTCCAGATAGGGTGGCTGCAGGAGGCTGATTTTTGGTCCGCATATGCTCGGAGAATGCCTTGCTTGACTCGAAGGGTCCCGAAGACAGCGAGCTGCTGTCAACAGACTGAGCGTTGATCTTGAATGCAAAGAGAACGACGAGCGCAGATCTGACATATGTCAGAGCTTTGCTGAACGTTCTTTTTCATGAAGGCTTGAAGAGATCATGCTTGATATAATAAGTATATATATATAATAGATAAATGATAATATATGGCAAATTGAAACACAGCATATGCTCTACTTACATCACAGTGAAACCGAGTGTCATATGTGGCAGCAAATGCTGCATCGCTGTCACTATTGAGCATTAGCTTTGCATATGCAAGGTATAGGTAGAACTTACGTCAACTTCTCGCAATGTCTGACATAGTTACGCTGTGAGTGAAATCGTCAGTTGCTAGCTCTCTCTTCATTATCTTCTCTCATCACTGCTTCATTTTGCAATGCATTCTCAAAATAGTCTTGTTCTCACTTTTGATTGATTCATTCGCGGAGATTGCAAATTCTTGTATTCTGTTCTGTCTTTTATCGCTTAATAGATCAAAAACGTTGACGTCTAGATGTTTTACAATCACGAAGTAATTCTTCAACATACATTTTATGTAGTACGAAAATGCTATGAGATTGATCTCATGATTCGATCTTAATGTCATGATGATGACATAGTATATTAAGTTCTGTCGTATTAACTGTTGCAACATGATGTACATGAAGATTCGAAGTCAATCATGTCTTGTGATGTTCAGATCGTTCCGCTGATGTCACATGTACATATTCAGTTTTTTCTTTATCAAACGTCACGAACTCTCTTTCATGATTCAATCAAAAATGTTGAGCAGAATTATTGAGTCATTCTTTTTTCATTTCTGATACTTCATCTTCTCTATAAATTTCTTACAAAACATAGAAGTATCAACTCTACTCTTGTTCATCATCATTGATTGTAATTGAAATAACTGAAGCGAATCGATGAGATGAAAGAATCTGCTATCTTGATGAAATCATTTCATCGAAGTAGTGTTGATTTTGAGATGTTCTAGATGAAATCGATATTTATACCGTCATACGTGATTTTAATCCGTTCGAGAAGTATCTTCTCTGTCAGCTGTTTCGTCATCAGTCTCAATCTTTGCTCGAGTGTTTGAAGATGAGAGCGACACACATGAGTTCTTTCGTTCTTTGTCCCATAATGAAAATCTCGTAGCAGCTTCATTGTAGCTGCTACCGATAGCGATTCGAGATAGTCGAGGGTTTGCTTTCATGAGCTTGAAACTCGCACACAAGGGCATCCTCCGCTCATCACAAGGTGACGGGAATGATGGTTCGATGTTTGACTGTCGAAGAAAGAAAAGGAAACTCTGCTCGGGAAACCCCTATAAGTAGTAGCCAATATTCTCGAACCAATAATGTTTCGTGAACCCTGAAGGTGCGGGCGGACGGCCCTCGAGGTGCGTGGCTTCACCTCACCACAATGTGAGCAATATTTGAGCAATATCTGGTCAGAGTTTTGAGATCTTGAGCAAGGTTTCATGCAAGCTTTGAGCAAAATATGTAGTTTGACTGTAGAATCACTACTACCGAGTAATTCATAATTTGCGCAACGTTTAAGAGACAAAAACAAGCAAGATTGCAAGATTGTAATGCACATTTATTGATCGCATTCAAAAAAAATATAAAGATGCTAATGTGACTTCTTACTGTGCCAGCCCGAAGTCAGTTCGGCGCCAGCTTGAACCCACATTAGCAAAATTAGCAAGTCAATATTGGCGAGCCGGGTCCTCAAATTGTCGATGGAGGACAAAATTATTATACTCAGCAGCATTTTCTTTTAGCCATATTTTTTCCAGGCCACGAATATGATTGTTGATTGTCATTTCGCATGTCTTCACTTTTGATTATCACTCTTTTATATGCTCATGAAAACCGAGAACTATCTCGATGCGTCTCTCAAGACTCTCGTTATCTAATGATAAGAATTCCTGAATTATGTTCCTTTCGTGATCGTTGGCAAGGTACTGGTCGATGTTCATGTCAATGTGTCGAAAATAAGTTGAGTCGTCAGAAGTAACATATTTGGCATAGTATGAATATGAGATCAGTCGAATGATTCTGTCTGGCCTGAGACACGCATAGAGTGCTCAGTACTCGATATCCTGTCTCACAATCTGCTGGCTCAGAGAGTAGAACATGGTACGCAGTCATCTCTTGTTGAACTGTTCATTTCTTTCGCGCTGATGGTGAAGGTACATGTCGAATTCTTCAATGAGCATATCGTCAATGCCGGTCTCGTGTTCTCCATCACTCATGATTCTACGGCCCGAATGTCGTACACTTTCGCCTCTGTCTCCGAATGTTGCTGTAGAACGTGCTTCATCTTCTTATCGAGCTTCTTAGACAGAGCCTGATTGCGGCCACCTCTGCTTTGATCCTTCTTCGTTTCTTTCCCGTGAACTGATCTCAAAAGATAAATTATGTCTGTTCTGTTTTTCGAGTCAAGCACCTAGAACTGTTTTCTTCCCTAGGCATTGTTGATCTTCATGATCTTTGGCTTCACGTTGAATCTCGCCTCGTTCTGATCAAGACGGAATTATTGGGACGCATATTTCGCTTGTAGGGCGGTTAACGCGAGGCGAAGTGAAAGAGTACTTGAAGCAGTTGCTGAAATTGTAGAAAAAAGTAGAGGGACATAGGAAAGTCCTTGTTGGAATAGGTTTCGATTCAAATCTCGAAATCGATGGAAATAAGCGAAAAGAGCCTAAAAGTTTGGTATTAAACTACAAACAAGAAAACAAAACCTCACACAACACTCACGCATCAACATACGCCTTCAAAAAAGAAGGCGAGCGACGTCGTGAACGGAAGAAGAAATGTAGCGGCCAACGGCCGCAGGCGAGAACGTCGGAGTGGGAGGGGAGGCTATTTATTCGTCAGCGAATCTCGTCACGCACTGCTTGCTTCAGTCGATACTTACGAGGCGGAGGCGAAGCGGCGCGGCGGCGACGAGGAGTGGCGGGGACGAGGGGGGCGAGGGCCCCTACTCAACTGTTAGATACAACCTCACATGATTGGGGGGGAAGCTACTCACTCTCCCATTGCCGAAGGCGAAGGGCGAGGCGAGCCTTGGTGCGGGTTTCAGTAAGATTGCAGATTGGGTACTTCTTGTTACTTAGAGTATACATAGTACCCGTGTTGCTTTCAGTTGCTCAATTTTACCGAACTTATCGAACGCGCTATTACGTTTGTCGCCTAAGTTTGTTCTTCCACCAAACGAAGGGCCGTGCAATGGGATGATTTGTCGTTGGTCTGAGTGTAGAAGCCGGGATAGTGGGCCGCTATAACTATGTTCTAGAAATGGCACACTCAGGTATTTGTAATTAGACCATCCAGACACGGAACCTGCTGCTTCCCGATGCCCCTTGATGTCCCAATCTTGACTTAATGAATCTCTGTGGTCCCGTTAGTAAGGCTGTGGATGTCATAAGGAGGTAGGCTGGAAACATACGTAGTGTAATGAGCAGTACTGTATTTTGTTTAAGGAGGTTAACCCTTTATATATCTCTTCATATTTACCACTTATCCCAACAGATGAAGGGTTATTGACAGTGGTATTTCAACTGGCTGGCGCATCTTTTATTTGTTAATCCAAGGACAAAAGGCACTGCTGATAATTGTTGCACTCGCTAAGCGAATATAAAAGCTTGACAATAACTTATAAGAACATCTGAAAGGTCAAAATAAGAGTATAACAGACCAAAAGCGTGTTTTAAACACTAGTGAAGTTCATCTGCGAATGACTATTACCGCAGGCATTCAAATCCCACATTTCGTAGTTGGTATTAATCTTCTTAATCCCTCTCTCTACAGATCTTGCAAGACTTCTGTATGGCGGAGCATGCTCGATCGAACAGGATGTATCTTTTAATTCTCCCAACGATTGATGCTTATACCATGGGCGTTCATTATTCGGCATTCGTTTCTCGCCTTCGCAAGCTCGTGTACCAATGATGATTGATAATTGAAAGTGCCATTTCCTGTACCTACTTTCTCTATTTCGTACTGGAAAGATCAGCGGCGTGCATGATGCTGATTGTGATCAGTCGAAGCATCTTACGGAGACCCAGGTCAGCTTGCCGTTGTGTTCAGAAGTCTATGCTCTCGTCCAGCATATGTCTCTTCGGCCCAGTTGTTCGAGTATTGTAAAGACTTTACTTAGTCTTTCTTTCTATCTTCACCTTTAAATCATTCAAGTTTCTTGGTTTGCTTTAGTGTGTTGATGATAAAATATGTCGATAATATTCTAAATCTTTTAATCTTAGCAGATCAGTTATTGATACTGATCAAGGATTTCTCTTTTATTAAAACTTAAAACTTTTTGATATATAGTTTCAGCTGCTGGTGATCCAGGGGGGAAATCCCCTGCGCCGTCGATGAACATTGGCCGTCAAAGAGCTTGAATTACCAAATACCGCTCTCAGGGCAACGCAAATAAATGATCATATGAGCTTGTATTTCTTGGCTAGACACATAACCTTTTGACCCTCATATACCTTCTCACGCGTCACAGCGGAAATCAATCAAAACATCACAAGACTACCTTCATTTTGAGACGTTTCTTCTTCGCACGAGCGACGATGCGAACCTGCAGCGAGAGGTGTTTTAGTTTGAAGTTCCTAATCTGTCATTGCTTGCGAATCTGTTGCATGACTTCTGGCAACTGAAGATCCGTTGCTATGAAACAATCGATTCATTCTCAATGTTTCATTCCAGCTGAGCACTTTCCGAACAATCGGCAATATACGTGGATCGATTCAAATGCGATGACTCTGACCTCTTTTAGAAGCTTTATCAGGCTTTCCGCCATGATGTCGGCTGCTGAATCTGTAGGGGCGACCTTCAACACATGGAAGCCGGAGAGCAGGCAGATGATCGCGCAGACTGCAAATACCAATGTCTTGTCGGTTCTCGAAGGCTCTTTCGAGAGATGCGCGCCTTCGGCAAATCCTTCCGCTTCTTTTAAAGACTAGGCCGTTCTTCCGGGTTGCTCGCAGGTAACTTCTCCCAGTGCACTTGGTAGTAATATATATATATTTCGCCTTTGAAACAGGAGGTGTGCAGAGGTCAGAGAATCAGGTTCCAAACCCATTATTTTGTAAGGTCTGAAGGGATTTCTTCGCAAGTTCCACTCTCTGAGATAAGACAACGCCGGAAGGGCATAAATGTAGGGAAAGTACCTGATATTGAAACTACCAATGCGCCTTGAGTTGACTCATAGTCTTTTAATGTTAATTTTACCAACCACGCTCCGTCTTCAATTCATAGGCTGCTTCCCTGCTTCGGCTCTTGGTTATTTTTTATTTTTAGAAGAGCCCAACGGATTGTATGATCCTCGATGCTCATCGTTGTCTCAAGTTCGTCTGCTGCGACGGTCATCGTCAAAGTTGAAAGGTGCTGCTACACACTTGAACGTCTCGGACTAGCTTAGCCTTGACCAAGGCATGTCATTCCTTTGGGTCTGATAATGATTCCACAACGAAGTATAGACAGCTGGTTAACGAAACCAAGGATTCAATCACAAATTGTCAGAACTTGGGCGAAAAGATGACGACAGACTCGTAGCGGAGATAACCCGAGTAGTTGATTGTAAGTTCCTTCAGTTGTTATTTTTAATTTAGGCGCTTAAGTACGTTTATCACGTAATTTTGCCAAACAGCATAGCCTCTTCGTAGAGATTTAGTAGTCTATATGATCTAAACCGAGAAGTTGTCAAATCTTCAGGGCTTTGCTTAGCTTCCCTCGGGCCAGAGTCGTTCAGGAATCTCTCATTGCGGGCTTTCATCCACGTAGCGATTGTATCTAGGCAGTCTGAATCCTAGGTGTGCTTTTTATCAATCTATTTCATTTGCTGCAATGTCTTCGAGACTCGTATCATTATCGGCTTTGAAATTATCGTAGAGAGCAGAACCCGATGCATGCATTCGAAGAAGGTTGCGATCTGGTGAGAAACTTCAGACACAACAGGAAGCTGCCCTACATCGCTTGCCAAGCTTGAAAAATCGTGAGAACACACGAGGGACTGATTTTGCAGCCGGCTTATCTTTTCGTGAAGGAACTGAGACAACAGGTCTATTGTGGAACAAGACCATCTCATTCTTCTTCTTTGTCTTTGCCTTTGCCGCAAGCCTTCTCAAACAGTCGAAGACGACGTTCCAAACGACACGATCTGTCACTGAAACAACAGAACAAGACTCTTCCTTTCCTCTGAGGATCTCGCAAATTTTCGAGCGGCGAACAAGGCCAGATTAATAAATTAGTGAAACCATAAGCTCAACAGACATGAGATGCCTCCAAGCCGACTTTGGCTGAGCTTGATGACTTCAAAGAGAAAAAGACCAGGGATATATGCGCAGCCTCGAAGCCTTTCTAAGGGTTCCGAAGAATTTGCTGAATCTAGAGACTGCTATCGCAAATCTTTGTCTGAAATGTCGAATGACAAAAGCTGCCGGCGATTGCTGTTTTCAAGTGATGTTTTTTTAAATAAGGTTGTGAGCAGCATAGTCACTGTGCTGCTATGACTGTAGACTCAAGCGTCCGTCCCACAATTCATTTCAGTCGCTGTCACAGGTCTTCGCCTGCCTCTTCATCGTCGCTGCTTCATATTCAACAGCAAGTTTGCAGCTTTGAATACTCGTCGTCTTGTCCCAATCCCCTTGAAAGTTTCAGAACATGCTTGTATCCGAGTAACTGTTTGCGAGTGTTCAAGTGTCTACCTTCCGGCTTTAGCATCTTCTTTCGAGAGCAGTTCCATTATCAAGTTTAACAACTTCCTGAATTTAGCTTGACCATTATGTCACAGAAGCAAGCACGTCTTGCCCGTTCTGCCTAATAAGGTTAATTTCAGCTTCAAATGTGTGTTTTGTAAAAAACCAATATTCGAATACAGCGGCATTTGACTGACCGACTCGTCAGACTTTGACTAAGCTGTGGTTCTGGATCGCTGCTTGCAGTTGGGTTCATGCAGTATGATCGAAACGCTCTTCTGCAGAATGAGATCGACGTCGAGAGTTCTGGTCGGACCTATCAGAATCATAGACTTATCTCTATCGTTGAGCTTGATTCAACTTTTTGACCTCAGTTCTCGACAATCTGCTGTGTATGAAGGAAGACTGGCGATTTGTCATTGCATCTTTTAGCACTGCGATATTATCGATATGCGAAAAATAGTAATAAAATAGTAATATGTAATAACCAGACATGAATAAATAGAATTCTTTGATGAATAATGGTCGATAACGTGATATAACTCTTCTCCTTGTCAATCATGAAGTGGGAAGAGCTGGGTTATCAATGAAATCGTAATATACTATATGCTTATGTCTGAGTTGCTTAATCTCTCCTAGAACCCGCTCATGGTTCAGAACCAAAGGGGATTTGGTTCGCTCATTATCTGATCGCTCGTAAACGAGCAAGAATGCAAACTCAAAAGATATATTCGATCCATCAGTAAAATCGGAGCTCACAAAGAAGCAGAGTGCGAACTAAGCCCCAGAGAAGATCCTGCCGATTTGGCGGAGAAGGGGCTGTTTTACCCAGGTGCTTCACCGAAACATCACATTGGCTAAGCTTGAATAGATTCTCGTATAGAGGGTCTGAAGGCACCAGCTTCTCGAGTCGGGCACTTTGCGGCATTGAAAAAGGCCGCAAACTCTTGGACGTTTGTTTTCAGAGGATTCGGCTGGGAACAGGCGGGAGAAGAGTAGTTCAGGTACGCTATCCCTTCATCGGACACGAGAAGCCGACGTCTGATCTTGTTTGGCATGTATATACGGACACGAGTATCGAGGGACTGCTCAACCATAGGCTCCGTGATGCTTCTTTGAGATGCTGAACAACTTCGCAGCATGAAAGAGAGTGGTGAGTCGTCAGAGCTAGTAATGTCTCTGCTTGCTTTGCTCGAAGCGTTATCTGTAATGTTCTCTATGCCGTCAATCCTGAAAATCGGCCGACGTCGACTTTCTTCGGCTTCGGTGGTGGAATAGACGCCGACGGCTAGTATGAAGGTGTTGGCCACCCATTGAATACAACAACGCTCTGCTGGACCGCAATCTCGATCGTCAATATATACACTAGTGTCATGATGACACGGATTAAGACCTTGAAATATACAGTTGAGGTATTCTGTAGGTAACGATGTCAGAGTCGGAATGAAGGTATTTTCAATGAGAATATAGCAGGGAGAAAGATACGACAAGCAGTGTTTATTCTAACGACGTTGTAATGTGCAGAACAGTGAGTGGAAGTTAATAGTGACAGTTTCTTGAACCTGATCTCGAATGTTATATAGACATCAGCGCCAAGGTGATATATATAGTCGTGATAGTAACTCGCGAACGAGCTCAATGTGATGCACTGTCGAAGAATTGACGCTGAAGCAGATGAGTGTCTTGTAATTTGACGAAGCTGCTTGCTCTCTCCTTGAGAAGTCACAGTAAGTCAACAATTGGCTCATATGTTGCTTGGCAAACATCAGCTTCTTTTCTCCCTTCATCTTTTGACTTATAGAGGCTTGCTGAAACAAAACTCCCTGTTCCCCTTCTTCATAATTTCCCCTCAAAATATATAGATATACATTCAACGAGCTGGGCGTCATTTCCAGAGAATCTCGAAGTAGCATGCTCACAAGTATCCGACGCAGCTCGGAAATCTTGCTCGGTAGGCCTTATAATGCGTCAAGAGAGCTGGTACACCTCATCCCGACCTGGTAACCTGGAGCAAGAGGTGGGCAGGTCGCTCCGCCTTGTAGAGCATGTGTTACTTCCATTCCTCATGAGTTCAAGTGTGAGCTCACCCGAAACATCTTTAAGATATGGTTCTAGCAGTTTGACTTATATTTTGCGGTAGAATAGCGCCAAGATTAGGAGGATCGGTCATAGAAATTGCAGCAATACATCTCTGCCAGCTGAGCTTCAGTTGCTTACTTCTTGTGAACGGCGACCTCTGTTTTATCTTTGAAGTTGACCAGAATTCGACTGCTTCGTTGTATTGATTCAAAGCCTTTCCTTGCGAATCATCGTAGAATTTCGAGTTCGTATTCGTTAGGTGAAAAGGGCTTATAACCTTTGCATTTCTTGTTAGGAAGCCAAGAAGAATAGTCATGCTTTGGAGCTGGTTCATGTCTGATTGGCTGCTGACGCGACTCGGTTTTACTTATCCGCACAGACGCGTTTCTGATGGCCTTAATCTCTTCTCCCAACCTCTTCATTTAATTCGAGCACTATTTTCGCCGTCTCGTCTTGTATTGGGTGCCGCTCGCAAGAAATACGTGCAAGTGACAGGTATTGGTGCAAGGCGATCATCAGAACCTCGTAAGGAGCCTCTAAGTGAAAATTTGCGAAAGTGAATCTTGGTACGTTCTCTGTAGCTGCGGTAATCGGTGAAGACTCTTTGCTTCGGAAGATGCTGATGTAAAGGGGAAATGGTGGGAGTGATATTATGACGTTCAGAATATCCACAAGCTCCTGGCTGAGCTTGGGTGTAAGTATGCCCGTTTCCTGAACCTTATTAGATCTATAAATGCCGGAATTCGCGTCTTTCAAACCATTCGGTTTACATCACCATCACGGCTTCGAAGCATCAGTCGCATTGATTCCTCTTTGATTTCAAGTATCCCTTCCTGAGCTGAAGCTGCCACCTTATTTCAATCATCCGCCTCTTGGGTCGGATCTGTAGCCTTGGACTGGTACGAGTCCGCCTCACAGGCCAGACTCATTTGATCGAACACCCGGTTGCTGATCATGAGCTCTCGCGTGTACTCGACTAGGGCTGGCTTGAGGTTGAATTTCGCCAATTCACGCTCGCCACCCTTGATGTTCTTCCAATCCCGAAGGTAGCGTTGAAAGAGGATTCTCACGTCGTCGACGATGATCGGGTTGGCCTTCGCTCTGGTGAACGCTACGTTCATGCGCTCCTCGTTGTTTAGGAAGCTCAGATTCTTCGTGACAATGATGTCAAGAATGATGACTTCGTTTTCCCTAGATTGAAAGTCGTCGATTGTCACGAGCGTCGCCAGAACCGAGGGGCAAAACCCTCAACCCTCAACTCTCGACTGACGATCAGAAGGCGTTGCAGAAGTTTGATTTTTTGTGCTCGATACGCGACGGTCATCGTGATGTTGCCTTGATTCTCTTGAGTGTGACGTCAGTCGCGGACCAGGAATGTGAGAACGACGTTGACATTCATGTGGTTGAAGCTGAACCCGATACTGTCATTCCGAAAGGTTAAGGTTCTTCCCCACCATAAGACTCAAGTGTTGTAGGCTCTGTCTCGTATGATGAAGAGACAGGTCTTATAGTCGTCAAGATGGTGGAGATTCTTGATGACCATGAAATTCGAATATTGTAGTGTTATATCTTCTTCGCTTTTTTCCTGAGTAAGTAGACACGCACAAAAGATGTGCTCTGCTCATATTATTATCAAAACCCAAATTCATAGGCGCTGATGTATTTACGCCTGTGAAGGCTTCAGCAAGCTTTCGGCTCGTAGTCCCGTCTATTGTAGACTGTGGAAGAAGCATTTGTAGTGCTAGCAGACCGAATAACAGGCGAGTTTTCGAGTCTCGGATTCAGCCAGCGATCGCTGATAGATACAAAATGTATGTCAGTTGTTGCACCACTTCATGAAGGACCGCATCGACGTTTTGGAAAGATATGCTTCGCCAGAAAAGTAGTCATCGAAAAGGCTGAGGAAGAAATCTAGATCGATTCTATGCTCTCGCTAGGGGCCGCCAGAACCGCTGTAAGCGCTATAGAACTCATCATACCCCTGCCGTAGATACGATTGCGATCTCACAACTTCTTCACACATTTTAGACCACATCAGTCGACTTCATTGACCGACCTGACTTTGAAGTCGCCGGAGTAGCAGTGATTTTGGTACTGAGGTCACTAGAACCATCTGAGCTTGGCTTTAAGCTCACTCGACGACCATCAGGCTCGAGAATCTACCTCTGTTTTTGGCAATCTGGGTACCCACGTGTTGTGGCTGAGGCTACGATACTCAGGGTTTCGTTGTAGGACAACCACCTGAGTTGCCGAAGTGGCGGCGGCAAGGATGTTCGTGGTCTCGTTCAGAGTCCTGTAGCTTCAAGCAGAATCAACTGAGTATGAGCTGAGATTGATTTGAAGATAAATTCAAGAAGAATCATTCATTCTTCTTAACGCAGATTCTTGATCTTTGAATCCTTAAGATTGTATGCAAAAAACATGATTTCAAAATAAGAAGTGCACAATTGAGACATGTTTGAATAGTTCGTAATGAGAATGTCGCGAATGTCAGAATTTGAATGTAAGCGAAAGATTCAGTTATGTATGATGTCGTGAACAGAAAGACAGCTTTTGAATAATGATGATGTGACTTGATGTAATTTAATGTTGAAGCGAATGCTGAATGTTCAGTTCATCAAGATCTTCGTCACAATCTTGCAAGTAATGTAAAGACTTTCATTCAAAGAATTGAATGAATCAATTGCTGATTCAATTACTTCATTGATTACGAAAACAATCTTGACTCAAAAGATGACAGACTTGATGCTCTGATGCTCAGCTAGATCTGCTTTCTGCGTCTTTTTCTCATCATCTGAAATGAGAAGAGTGAAATTGTCATTCTCAAGCTTCATCACTTGAGATGTGTGATACATGACGTCAGTCGCTGCATCTTTATCTGTCGTTGTCGCTTTGGACTTCTCTTTGAGCATCGTAATGAGATGTTTGTTGAAAGACGTAGAGTAATGATGTAAGATGATGTTAAGCTGTTGAATGTGAAGAAGCAATAAGAAGCAGTGAGATTGTAGAATGTACAATGATAAGATGAGTGACCCTGTCAATGGTTTCGTTGCTGTACGGCATGACCCACCAGACAATAGCGACGCCACCTTTAGCCCTCCAGAAGCCAGGTTTCAGCGGCGGCGCCGCCAACAGCCATCGTTGGTGCCCAGCCGATGATGACGCGGTCACCTGGCGAGGACTTTCGTATCGATATGTAGGTGGTTGGGTACTCGTTCGTAGTGCCAGGCTACCCGAGGTGTGTATTCTGTAGTACCAGCAGATGCTCTCGCCAGTGGTCCGTTACGGCCATTTGTCTTGCCATTGGGACGTGCGACCATGTTCAGATTGAGAAGATCACATTGAACCCTTCCCAGTTGCCTGTCTCCAAGACAATTCATTAGATGTTTCATCGCTAGTACTTATCCCCAGCCGGAAAGCCAGAAATGTAAACTGATTCGAACCAAACACCAGACATGCGGGAAAATCGAGAAATCTGATGTACGAATCTGACGTTCATGCTCTCACACCCGTGATCTGTCTGCTTTCGGAGTTTATTTCTGATGTATTTCCTTTCGACGTCGAAACCATGATGTTGCTTTTCTCGAAAACCTCGTGATTTAGAGGTGATTGACTCGGTTTTCTTGAGCCATTTACGTACCTTGTCATGTGTGTTATATGCTTCCACTTCTTCCAGATGTCATCATCTCAAGACGGTGATTTATAAACCCCTACATGAAACGATTTAATGATTTGATTCATTCAGAATGTGATCGTCATGTGGGTTCTCGTGCGGTTTTACAGCCACTTTGATCAAGACAGCTTGACCAGTTTGAGGCCATTCTAATCATGTTCAGATGACCGAGGGATCCTGTGTTCTTGAAAACTAAGAAGCATTTGTCATTGTTTTTCCGGTGGTGTCATCGACAATTCATGGTAGCTATCGACGAGCAAGGCTTTGGGGGTTGTGAGAATATCAAAAATTACCATGATCCAGCAGATAACATTTTAAGAAGTAGTAACCGATGACCAGAAGAACGTCACATTCATTAGAACCTCAGTCTGGGGCTCTTCCTCTATTGGCGGATTTCTTCAATTCCACTTCTTCGCATGGGCCATTTTCTCTTCTTTCGAGACAATTCCACAATATTGCTTGGCTGAGAGTGGTTCAGTATAATTCTTGCGAGACCTGGCGTTGCCTAATCATCAGGCATTTATTGTGCCCAGATCGCAATTCTCCCGGGCCCTGGAAGGATGATCAGGGTTGACTGGGGATCGAAAGCATTCTTCCGCTGTCAGAAAAAGCTAGAGACTATAGCACGGTTGAGCTTTTTCCTCAACTCTTCTATAATGCCGGTCAACTCGTCATATTCAACCTCTGTTTCTGCCACGGGACGTTGATTGTCTTGGAGAGCTTTTCAAGACTCGAAACTCGAGTGATATGGTTCTTTCTTCTCATTGGCTTTTTCGCTTATTGGCTACAGACCCACGAACGGTAGACAGTACGCCATCCATCTCAGACGTGTGTGAGTTTTCGTGAATTTGCGCGGTAATATTGGTCAAACCATCCTTTTCGGTTCGTCCTCTGTTGACGAGTCCCTTGATGTTCACTTCCCCGAGTCTACCACGAGGCAGTCTCCCCCTACCATTTCTTCTCCTTCTCGTCTTCGCGTCCAAGCCTGACACAGGTAGTGGGGAAAAGACACAGAACAGGCGCTGTGGCTTGACAACGAAGAATGAATTACATCTATTCGGAAATTCTTCCCGCTGTTTGTTCAACCAACAGTAAATGGCTTAGTCGTCTTGTAGCTTTCATTCTTGGACAAATCTTTCAGTAGCTCACTGTCTGTTGGAACCCTCTCTCTAAGTCTCATCTTCGTGTTCTGTCAGTCTGCTGTGTTCCCAACAGCGTCACGCTTCATGTGGTGGGCAATCTCTGAGAGTCGCTTGTGCTTTGCATAAAAGCCTCACTACATGCGTTGGAATTCTGAAGCGAATATGCTTAGCCGTTGTCTGGCCAGCGTTCAGTTTCTCCAGCTTCGAGACCAGAATTGTGTTTGAGTGTACGGATCTCGGTCCACTATTTATTGCACAGTCTCCGGAGAAGCTTTCGATGGCTGAGCATTACACCTTTATAATCGGAGTTTTAGCCGGGGCTTATAGGCACCCTTGGATATTGAACGATCGCGAACGCCCTTGGCGGATCAATCGTTCTTGGCCGCACCGCTCTTTGTGGCGATCTATAAAAGGTACTGCGCGGCACTCAAGGTTGTGGCATAACATCAAATTCTTGGACACAAAGTCTTCTCTTCGTATGACTGCAAATTCAGACTAGTCTTCTATAGTCTTTCAAAGTCATTGCCATGAATCGTTGTAATGAGCAAGATACTCGGCAGGTCCAGACAGGCCCTCTGAAGTCTTAGCCATGATTCGTTGTAAGGAGTAAGATACTCCACCAAACCGGAAAACAGATTGCTGAGCCTCAATTTATTTCTGTTAGCGAGAAGGCGGTTGTAGCTTAGATTTTATCTTCAGGTTGATCCATGATCGCCTCGGAAACAAAGAGGAACAGAAAGCCAGCCAAGCAAACAGCTATGCTCAAAGAGAATTTCTCTCATCGTCTAAGATGTCGATAATACGTAGTCGTAAATTATAAAATGCGACCGCGCTGAATTGTTAATATGGTGGGCAAGATCGAGTATACATAAACCATTTCCCATACCATAGTGTACCATTAATTCGGTGCGCTTGGGCATGCAGCCAAGATTCTACGTCGTTCTGGCGAAAATGTAGCCGTCGATTGTATGGTAGTGCTTGCAATGAAGCGTCCTGTTCAAGGCAATATCAAGCGTGTAGTAGGCTTTATATGTTATAAGCATGTTGATCGAAAATGCCAGTATAATAATTGGGTAGCTGGCTGTGTTGACTTTGCTGGTAATGGGTAGTGGCGCGACCGATGATTGACGAACATTGTGGGTAGTTCAACTCGGTCGATATATCAATCGCTCCACATTCGAATCCCCCTTGTATCGGTCCTAGGCTGTGTTGAACTGTGGCTATTTATCCATGGGATTTTGCGTCTGGAAATTCATGCTTAACCGCTCGTCGCTCCCATTTCTCCTAAATCGAGCGTCCTCCCATCTTCAGAAGATTAAGCCACTTGAAGAGGCGAAAGAAGTTTTTTAGTAAAAAATATTGCTCCCTTCCTCACACACCTGTTGGCTAACATTTAGGAGAGCCAGGCTGGGTTTGATGTGCACGGAACCTGGTTGTCGAAGATACGTGCAAGTGGAATGTAGTGAAGAGTCAATTGAGTAGTTTGTGATCATCCCAGAACGTTCTAGAGTGTCGAAGCAGCCTGATGAACATACGAGAGAAATTTGGAAATTTGTGCATGTCAAGACGTCCATCTATTTCTCCATCTCATCTTGTCTCTTTCTCTCCTGTTCTCTCTTTTCAGTGCACGTCAGAGGAATCCCAATCAGAACGAGCTTTGTCAGCCACGTCGACGATATCAGAAACCTCGGAGTGCATCTAACTTTTCAAAGCCAACAAGAATCAGTGCGATTTTGGAAGGTAGTTGCCCTTTTCCGCTGCTGTCCACGACACCACAGTGCTGGTGTCGTCCTCATTGCGGCCTTTAGTTCAGTCTCCTTTTTCTTTAATTCTCCATCCTTCTCCTGGATGGATCGTTCCAAGGTCTCAACCTCGGCCTCTGGGATGATTTGCAGTGCTTTTTAAGGTGTCTCGCTCCTTTTAAACTTCCGCTAGCTCCTTTGCCATCAGCTCATAGATTCTCCACGCAGCCAACACAGCACCGCTAAAGTAGCAGGCTTGGCACGATGTTTTCTCATGCATCGTTCGAAAAATCGAAGGAACAACCGTACTAGATTGGTAAATGTCAGCAAAGACTTAGCATATTTCTTTGAAAAAGAAGGGCTCGAGGGGTTTTCGAGACTCGAGCCCTTGTCACTTATTTCAAGGTTGAGATTGTGCTAGAGCTCGATGAAGACTCCTCGGGTCCCAATGCTAGATTCGTTGCATTTTCAACTATACTCGCCATGCTCAGTATTTTGTTCGCCGTAATGACTGGCTGGATAGTAAGTAGAATGATACCAATCCTAGGCCGGAGTCATGCTCGGACTTTGCAACTCCAGGAGTCTGCGCCACATGGGAAGTTCCGCCTTTGGTGATTGCCCCATCTATAAAAAGTCTCAAGGAGCCTCGTATTGGTTGCTGAAAGCCTGCTCTATATTAAAACGAGTTTGGCTCTCTCTTCTGAGCCACAGCAGCAGACGAATTTCTCGCTCAAAAACACCGTGGATTAGGTCTTGCACTTGGGGATCTTTGCAATCTTACAGCCAGCTCTTGAAGATAATTTTCGTATAGTGCCACGAAGGGGACACATTTTGAAGCGTTATTTGATATCGTTCAATCCTGCAAACATCATTTGCTTGATCTCGTTCACACAGCTACCTGAATTTCATGTTACAGCCATGATTGAAAAAGCGCAGCTGGTCCAACAAGCCGTTACACCGCATCCTCACAAGGTTTTATTAGTGGGTGAGACAGCAGCTTTCGTTTCGGAGCTGGCCTAACGGTGTATGGTTCGTCATGGAGAACGACCGCAAACGCGATACCGGTTGCTTTCCTTGGGCCTCTTTTCGATGCCTCGGTTTTAACTTCAGGTGATGATTGTTTGGCTTTGGTGAAAGGAGTCGATGGCGCTTCGAGAGATACTTCTTCGAATAAAGCTATCAACACCGTTGGAATAAAGCTTATCATTACCTGAAGACAGTTCGTTTTCTTGATATTCTGTCGAAGAGAAGGTGGATAGGAATGACACGTTGTTCGAAAGACTGAATGCACTTGTTCTTCTGGGAAGATACTGTCCGAATGGTAGAGGGAGGACGTTGCCACAATGTTTATGTGAGGTTCCTTCGGTGAGACATTGTTGGTGGTAGGGAGAAGGTTCCGCATCACTATTCATTACTTACTTCTAGAGTGCGAACAGTGGTAACAATGTTTCTTCCTGTTTGCTTTGGTGTCTTGATTTCTTAGACATCAGTACCGCAATTTGCTCTTCGTCCAGGGCGAGGTGCATCGCTTCTTCAATAGAGGTACTGATCAATTCGATGAAGGGAGCAATTTCCCACAACCTTTACTTTGAGGTTCCTTGAGAAAGGCATGCGCATCGATGTTCTCGTTGAAACCAACCTCAAGCGAATTCTAGACTGATGTAAGTCTAAACTGAACGATTGATCTTGATGATCGCAGCTTGAATTGAGATTGTTACCTGATTGTGATGAAAGATAGAAAGTCTCTAAGATGTGAATGATTCTGGTTCAAAAGATTGAAAGATGAGGTTTTATGTGAGCAATTAACTGTTATGATGTCTCAGAAGTTGAGTTTATTAAAATGATACACACTCGAATAGAGTGAGCAAGATCTCGTTGACGAATTCGTCATCGCTGTCTGAGCTGCTATCATGCTGAGACACAAACGGCCATTGAACAAGTATCTCAAGCGGTAACAAACCGCACATTTTCTCAACATCGACGCAGGAAGTTCCAGAGCATGTGGAGGCTTTGTCGCGCAGTCACTCTTGTAGTTGCAGCGAAGTCGACGTCGGTGCAGCCTTGGATTGCGACTCGAAACTTTGTTCTGCAAAATATGAACTATCTCCGCAATACCTACCATATAATACTCCCGCATCCCAGGATCTAAGACCGGGGCAACGTCTGTACTGAGGCTGTGCAACTTGCGCCTGATTTTCGAGGTTGCAGTGCGAGGTTCCGCCGGATTTGCTTTGAAAGAAGACTTTACTGAATTTAGCGGTCGGGGTAGGGTGCTTGTGAATCGGGCCTAGCCTGTACATAGAAATCAAAGAAGTCTTTCGGTCACCCCCACGCAGCGATGATTATCCTGTCTCAGACGCATGAAAAAATCCTGAGTTCGTCGGCAAAAAACAACTATCTCCTTTGTAAATTTGATGACTTTCTATAGCGGCGCGTCGATGTCCACTTGGTTGTCCGGCGGGCCACAATGCTTTAGGCCTGGCAAGTCGTATTTTTCCACGACGTAAACATAAGCTATATCGGAATTCGGGACGCTTCGCTTGATGCTGTTGGGTTATGTGCTGAGAAGAAGGGTTGTCGACTTATGGTGGGTTGTCACAGGTATAACGCTGTTCTCTAGCACCAAAACACCAAGAGTTCTCGGCCGCAACAATTCGGCTCGTTTACTCCTTCTCCCTCTCTCCATCCCAAATAGAAGACGTTCTGGCGCGGTCATCGTTGAACTGCCGCGTCTCATCGTTGAAGGCTGACCCGTAGTGCCTCTGCAAACTCTAGCGCAGAAGAGCTTAGCCTTCCCAGCGTTTCCCATATACTACACAAAAGAAAAGATGCCTTCTATAACAACCATTATATATAAGAGGTACGCTTGAATTTTCGTATCACCGTGTACGAATATAGTTATAGTAGGGTATATAATCATCAATGGACGCTCGGCCTTTGGCTCAAGAGAAGTGCCAGTATCGATGTTGTGAGGCTCATCGGTAAGCCGCAAGTGCTGGGTATAGAAAGGCCGGAAGTTATTATCACATCAATCTCGTGACGAAGGAGGTCGAGCGTGCTGTTGATAGAGAAGTAGGATGGATCGTTGACTTTATCTCTGAGGTAGACACTCAAGAAAACAGCGTCATGCTCAAGGATTGTCCGAGAGGTATGTACGGCGCTGTTGTAGGTTCGTGCTCGAAGACGCAGTTGTTATACAAGCTGTGCGGTCCATTGTGATCTTCGTGTTATCGAAATGGACTGTGAATTTCCTCATCTCGATTCTTTGAAAGTACGAGCAGAAAGTCTTAATAACAGCGTCGCGCTCAGTCTCATTATTTCTTCTATTTAGCTTGACATTGATAATTCTCTGAAGCATACGACGTTTGAATTCGTGATCTCGCTTTGAAAGTTAACGTGTGACATGAAGATTAAAGTCTTTGTAATTCACATCTGCTAGATTCTCGTGTATATTGGAGGATGAAGATACCTTCGATGTTCGCAGAACGAGTGAGTCGCGTCTTCCGTGATCTCGATGCCACCCTGTGAGAGTCTTCTTTTCTTTCGGAAAACCCCCACGAACCGCAGTTCCCAGATTGCACAGCGACCTCTCAGCCTGAGCTGATTGGAAGCCGATTTTCGGCGTGACCTCACGTACTCGGGCGACGTGGCAGTCGTGACGGTAACGTGGGGCGTGAGGACACCGGGTTATTGAGATTGATCAATCCTACTCGTCATCTTGATCGGTGTAGGCAACATGAGTCTCAAGGAAAATGACGCCGTTGGGATAGCAGTGCAGTGTAAGGCACCAAAACGACCTGCATGCCTTCCGAGTGCTGCCAGGCGGCAGAATTCTCAGCAGAGTCTTTCCACTTCCGGTGAGAAGAACAATGATGAGGGTCTCGGTCCGACACAGCAAGTTCCGAAAAGCGAGTCTTCGATGATCGCTGAGGAATAACGTGAGCTATGGGACTATGCGATCTCTCTCTGCACTTGAAGCCATCCTCTTTATGATCTCTGAGGATAGCACGGGAAAGACAGACGAAGCACTCATATAGCAACCTTCGAGGCGTACGCTCCCTCATGATGGCCACAAGGACCACGGGACGGTTCAAAGTTAGAAGTGCATGACGCAACCAGTACCACGGTTTCCTTGGTCATTAATTCGATCACCATCTTGAATGGCCTTGATGTGGGTGGGTTGGTTTCTGGGATACCCTGGACGGTGCCCATCACAAAAAGCTGCCCAAGTCGCTGCAATACCCCGAGCACCTGTTGATTACGAGGTCTCATCTCGGGCTCGCCTGGTTGAATGTAAGCATGCACGATACGGAACATATGCCAGATTGGGGTCTGCTGTCGCTGAATGTTCGAAGGCTGTAGAACATCACTGTCCATTTGCTGAATCTCGAAACATCAGAAGGAACTGTGGTTGAGAAATTTAAGGAAGAATTTCAATCCTTTAGTCTTGCATAGGGAAGCAGTTCTGATCCGATGTGAGAGGAGTAATATCTGTGTCCTCCTTCTGTGCTCAAAAGGCTGTAATCGCGCTCTTTTTGTGACCCAAGTCTTCTTCCAGCTTCTGCAGTAGGTACTTGGCATGGACAGGCGCCTCTTCCTCACCGTGGCTTCGATCTTTAATTCGGTCCGCTTCCGGTGCTTGGCCGCTATCACGTCCTCTTTGCTGTCATGAATGGACCTTAAGTACCTCGCCCGGAACACTCATTGCCACCTCCAGGGATTCCGTCGTCGTTTCCATGACTATATAGCTCACCCTCCAGAAAACGGGGTGATTTTGACGTATTCTCTAGCTCTATGTTGAGGCTCTCCTCATCTGGTCAGGGAGAAAGCGCGATAAGCAAGACAGCTCAGGTCGTGGTGTAATAGGCTCCGAGGTCGAAAATCACAGCGCTCCTTGGAAATTGGCGCCGAGGCAGGCGCAGATGCGTACCATGCGTTCCACACCGCTTTGAGGCGTAAGTCAGCGCAGAATCGAAGTCCTCTGAGAATTTGCAACTAGCGGTTCAGACACAAGTTAGTCAATTCTCATAAAGCCAGTAAAACAGAGAAGTATTACCTACAGTTCACACCCACAACCACTGCGCCAGACCTAGCCCCAACCGCCTCAGTAGAGCAAGGGCAACCCCAGAACGTTGCTGGACGGCACGTACAACGGATCGGTCTACGCTTTGAGTGTTGGTTAAAGCAGACCTCGCTCGTATCCCTAGCAGATCAGAAACACATTAGCCATAGAACCATAAGACCAGCACAGTATCTTAAAAACTTACCGAGTTCAAACCCGCAGCCAAACGTCTTAACGGGCGAACAAGCGAGCAGCCGCACCTTCTCTTTGTACACGTATCTGTGATGCTCTGTGGGCACCCCACCGTATAAAGGCGCCCAAGTACACTCTTGACTCCTTTTGATCAACCAAAGTGAGTCATGCGCAGCCACAGTCGCCAGGCAATCGCCCAAGCCAAGGGCAACAGGTCATGGTAAGGCCTTCATAACCATTGCATACCCCGAAGCTTCCGTAAGGAATAGAAACTTAGATGCGAGGAGGTGGGTGTGGCGGATCAGGAAGAAAGAATACTTATACCAAAGTCCAACACCAGGAGGTAAGACAGGAGTGCATAATAGACCAAAAAGCCCGAAAAAAGAATCAGCTGTGGGCTTCAAGTCCGTATATGGTAGCGAAATATATACAAAAGCAAGAAAGAAGTAAGGGATTTCTACATCCAATAACCTTCAAGCCCGCCGACCAAGGCATGCCTCCATCTCAATAGCAGAGCCAAAGACATTCAAATATATATATAAGAAAGCCGAAAAACCAAGTCTGTACTGAAGAAAGAAAAGAAAAAACATCAGCGAGGAAAGAGCTGTTTAAGTACCCACCCATAAACACCCCCAAGCCGGGTACCACTGGTGCGGATGTCCCAAATATCCACACCTCTTCACGCCCCCCTTCCCCATCCCGCTCCCGCGCGCGCCCGTGAAGACCAGGACGGTGTTGGAGACAAGAGGCGGGAGGCATGCATGCGGTGTGACGGGGGCTTTGAGGGGAGGACTTCACGGTGTTCTGGAAGAGATAGTGGGGAATGTTGCGTGAACGAAGGTGCGGGCGGTGTTGGCAGATAAGAGGCGGAAAGGGCGGGGCGGGGCGTGAGGATAATTCATGCTTCTTCACGGCCTTTTTCACCCGAGAAGATAAGGGATATGCGATGAAGACCGGGGTGTATTGGCTACACTCATAGGGAAGCCAAGGCGTGGGTAATGTCCGAACTGCTTCAAGGGTTGGGTGGTATTGGGTGAGCTTTCTTGGGGGGGTGGAGTAGCACGTCAGGACGGGACCAGATCAATATCCGTGCGAGAATTGTTCCAGTAGCAGGTTCGAACTTCTTTTGACAGACACGTAAAATTCAAATTTCCACCTTGCATCTATTGGGTATCTTTAAATGCAGTCAGCCCAACGCCAGCGTCCAAGATCCTACTTTACATGTCTCTATCCCCAACCCCAACTCTTCCATCCCTTCCTGCTCCTCCCTCCCTCGCCTCTCCCCTCCTCTTTCCCTCCCTCCCCTCCCACCACCGACACCACATCCAATAACCCCCGGCCGCCACGCCAACCGCCACAAAACTCCCCAACGCCAACCACTTGAAATCACCTTGCTGGTTCCAAATCGCCGCTGCAACCCAATGACCCAGGCTGAAAACACTCACTATTGCCATCTCGGTTCCTCCGAAACTGGAGCGATGGGTTGCCGGGATAAGGACTTGGGTCAGTTGCATGGCGCTGAGGTCGTAGGTCCAGCGGCCAAGGAAGGAGAGGGAGAGGAAGAAGAGAAGGGTGAGAGTTGTAAGGGTGTGGGTAGATAGAGGGGAGGGTGGGGGAGGGGAGTCGGATTTATTGGACGGCGGAGGAAGGGTGGCGTCGAGCTGGAAGAGGGAATACATTACGGGGATCTGGGCCATAGATCAGTGGGTGAGTTCCATGAATTTTTCAAGGATGACTAACCAAGCAAAGTGCTAGACCACAGATACCCCAAAGTCCAACTCTCACTATACCCTCTTCAAAATGAGGAGTCTGCTTTTGTCCATCCTCCTGATCTATGTTTCCACTCTCCCCATCATCACCATCCTCCAAAAGAGACTCCCGCACCTCTGTCTTGCTTGGCTCTCGCATATCATACGAATCAAGTTGAGTCGCTTTGGTCGAAGACAGCCTAGCGACAGCATGTGGAAACACGACGGTACTAGCGATTTCGAAAACCGAACCAAAGGCCTTAGCAACAGTTACCACCCCCAACGTGAAGCCGGCATTGAGTAGGTAATTGGTGAAAGTGCCAGAGTAGGAAAGAACAGAGGCATGGAGTATGGCGACGCAAATGGAGGGAATGCAGACGGTGGAGCTGAAAAAGTATCGAAGGCCGACCATGTGCGAGTGGAGAGAGGCCTCGACGTAAGCAATCACCCCAGCAAGTATAAAAGATGGTGATCGGTCTGTTGCTGATCCCATAAAATAGTCGTTCAACTTTGCTTCAGTATCCAGATCCTCCATCTCCAATTCGTCGTTTTCCTTCCTCTTTGGTGTTTGCAGACGACGATTTTGCCTCGATACGTTCGTCACTGCCCAGCACTCGACTCCCCAGCTGACAGTACTGACAACAGCGACCACAACAGTCGCCACCCTGTGCGTTGAGACCGAAGATATAAATGTCGCGATTGCCAAGGGGCCCCCAATTTTACACAGCATATCAATCCTCCTAATTGTAGTGTTCAAATGCGTCAAACCATACGGCGTCCAGCTCCTGCCTTTCACCGGAGGGTTTGCAAGTGTCGGGATCCAGTCTCTTTCCATTGAGAGGATGTTCGTCATGCGAGAGAGTTTCTCGACCATACCGAGGACGAGGACCAGGGCGAAGAGGAAGCGCTTGTATGAAGGACTTTCGGAGGAGAGAACGAGGAACCATATCATGCAGGAGGCTAATACCATGAATTTGTTGGTGTTAATGGTGAGGAGAAGTGTGCGGAGGCGGGAGGGGGCGTGGTCGACCCAGCGGCCGAGAGCAGAGGAGAAGAAGAGGACGCAGATGGTTTCAGCGATACCACTAGTGAGGTCAGTAAGAACATAGCTGAGATGGCTCTGCTTGGGGGGGGGGAACATGTACTTGATTGATGAAGCCAAGAGATTCCCAGGGAAGGCGACTTGGATGAAAAGAATCTAAAATGTCTGTCAATATTGGAGCAGTCGGACAAGGACGGTCATCCTTGGAGCAAAGTGTCTTCACCACAGCCCACTCGTACATTCGCGAATTCCACATGGACAGAAAGTGAGAGAGGTAAAGGCACCATGCCTGCTTCCGAGTCAGGTCATCGCAGTGAGCGTAGTTCACGTTGTCCCCGGCTGAACTCCTGGAGGAGTCTCTGAAGGGATCGCTTTCCGGACGTTGGCCAACACGACTTCGTTCTGCCATGTCGGCAATCACTCATTGCAGGAGGTAGATGTGTAGACAAGAGAAAGAGTTGAAGGAAAAAGAAATCCATAATGGCTGATTCGTGACACGCAGTGCTGTGCCCCGTCCACCGCTTCACTCATAGAACGCAACTTTGGGGGTTTCACAAGCGTGGGCAAGGTTTAGTTCTATTCTAGTGGATTTTCATGCAGGCACAAGCCTTGCATAAAGTTACCGCGGTAGGTAGGTAGGAAAGTGGGGTCTCCGTAAGGTACGACCTTGGACCGGAGATTTCCTTGGATCAGTAGCGCCAAAGCACGGACTTTACTAATATACCTCAAGTACCAACAACAGCCCTGTACCTTATCCCTGCTCTCCCACCCACCACCCCCTCTTTATCAATCTGTCATTAGGACTATCCTGCACAGCCCCCAACCGATCTGACACACATCCACCATCTCCTATCTCCCATCTCCAGCTCCACCCAAAGGAGGTAGCGATAGAACAGATCTCCTATCTCTAGGGAAGATTCAACGTCTTGCGGCTGCATAGTCGTCTGCTTTGGTCGTTGAAGAATCCCCGATGTGTGGGCCTTTATCTTGCACAAATTCTTGTTCCGCTGTCGAGGGTGCGTGGGATAGGTAGCCTTGAAATTGTAGAGCCCTGAAGATGTGTGATAGCACCATCTTCCATCGCAGTCGGCAGATGTCGTAGTGAGATGCATGATTACCCGAGTACGAGTAGCCACATGTACTGGAGAAGGCATCTCCGATTAGAGCGAGTCCAATTGGGGACATTAGTCGAGGACCGCTGGATGCCATGCATCTGGGCGGAATGTTTCATACCCAACCAAAGATTGGCCGTCGATGCAGCAATACACATAGGCCACCATTCCGGGTCATTTTCTGCTGGCTAGGCTTTCAGACATGATTCGAATATTCACGTGACAAGGTTGGTCGGTGGAAATGGACGGGCCTAGGTGCGTTGAACTCGTCGCTATGATCGGGAAGACGATCGAATGAGTAAGGATCGCGTTCTCCACTAGAAACTGCAAATCCTTTGGAGACGTGAATCGATCGAGAATTCAGTTCAGTCCCAGTGTCCTCCTGACTCTTCAAAGGAACACGGCCGTCGTCGCCTCTGAGAGACCGACCGTTGCCCAGACTTTTTCGAACATAAGACGTGAGCTTCGATGCCTTGTTCGTTGTTCGCTTTTGACCTATAGCGAGCAGTGCACGGTAGGTAGGTAGACATGAGACGATGACGGCGAAATTGACTTCTAGGACGGTGAAGAGTGCTTGGTGTTCAGCAGCCGCTTCAACGGTACGGAGAATGTCCAAGGCAACAATGAATGTTGCAAGGGAAAATATAAAGGCCAGTCCGATCTTCTGCCGTGGTCGAATTTTGAGATCCTTTAGCATCCAGAGAGGGAGAGCCATGACTGTCAAATCAGTCAACGATTCTGGAAGGGAAAGAATACAGCTTACTGGCCAAGTCAGACACTACGTTGATGACACACGTATATTCCAGCTTTACCAGACGCCAATGAGCCGCTGAGCCACAGGCCTCTGTCGTACATGTCAGTCTTCACATGCAGGTTTCGTTTTTGCCCAGTTGAGTTTACTCACTGTAATCCGCCACGGTTTTCGCATGTGCGCAAGTAGCAAGCACACCTGCAATCGGCACCCAGAAAGTCACCAGCGTAAAAGCGAGTACCGCCCACCATATCTTTCTGAACTGCATCGACGTTCGAAACAGCTGATGATAGAATAACAAGAATGATATCTTGACGAGCCAAAAGACGAGATACAGGAGACAGTTGTTGATCGTATTCAAGTAGTGAGAATGTTGATAGCTACGCAGCAGCTCTGCCTGTGGTGTAGTCTTTGTGGCCTTTAATATGGCGAGGCTGTGTTCGGCGTTGAGTGTGGCCTCGTTGGTTACGCTGTGCGAGAGTAGCACGAGGAATGCTGCCAGATGCGCCAGATCATCCCAGTACAACCGTCTAGAGTTGTAACCTCGAATTGCAAAACGGCCGAGAGTCAATGCCCCTGCCACGCCAGTCAGGGCCCAGTTGACCGTCTGTCATGCTATCAGCTTGCTGTTGTTCCAGTAGAGGTCAACCTGCAGGGAGTAGTAAGGAAGAGGGGCAGACGGTAGCATTTACTGTACTCATTGTGCTTGGAGGTATTGGCTGACCGTCCAGTGAACCGTTTGGTACTTTTAAGGATGCAGACGGGGTCGGTCAAGTTCCAACATGTCGACACAGGTGGGTATGAGCCTCTTCATAAAGGTCCCGAAGTCTCAGGGTAGTAAGGTATACATACATACCTTACAGTACTATTTCAGTAGAGGATCATTACCAATCTTACGACACGCCCGAGACGGCGGGGGGTAGTGTGCCTCATCCCGGCAGATACCTCGTGACACAACGCTCTGGTCTTGGCAACGATAAAGCAGTAGTGAGACTGTGAGACTGTGTGGGGTAGGGGTCACTGACAAAAAGCAGCATCTCCGTGCCGCAAATCCGAACTGAAGGATTCGTCCTGGGTTTTTAGGGCTTGATAGAGCATGGGTGGTTGGTGCATTGGTGTGGTATTCAGCCTACCTAGTAAGGTACCCCCCCACCTCGCACGAAAATTCGACATTTGTTATTACCCCGAAAGAGCCGAAAGAGCAAGACAATACGGCATCAAGTCTTGATGAAAAGGACAGAGCGCTGTCCTTACTCTGTACTGGTAACGATAGGATCAACGACTCGACCGATCCACAACCAGATCAACGCAAACTGCCAAACGGTATACCGCTGTATTACGACTCCGGGACATGGTGTGCAGACCCTGGATAGGAAGATCTGGAGTTCAGCCCCCAGCGGGAGGATTCGCCAGACACACCAGACAACTGAGACAAGAAAGAACCCTGCAGGAAGCACATGGCAAATGAGCTCGGGCCCTTTTAACAAGCACGTGTGACACCAGATAGCGGTTGATGATCAGCCTGCTCGACTTCCACCCAGATGGGAGTCTGACAGCCTGGGACAGGAACCGTCCGAATCCAGAGAAAATGCCAACATTCCGCGAGAGTTTTCACGTTTTGATTCGTTACGGTTGTCTTAGGTACCTAGAACTTTTATGTTCTTTTGCTTCTGGTGCTAACAAGACCATAAAATCAACGTGGATTATTACCAAGCTGTTAAGAAGCAGTCAAGTCTGGGAGCTCCTTTTATTAACTAACAAATCATGCGCGTCTCTAAGGTATGTACCTCCCCATTTATATCATTTTCAGAGCGGCTTGAAGACGTCAAGGAGCTGTGCGAATTACAGAAATATAGAGTGATTCAGAAAGAAACCTCGATTATTTCGCATGACCCCAGATACTTTAAAATTGGGGCGGGTCACGTCGGTCACCATTAAAATCGGGATATGAACCTTCTTCTAGAAGCACGACTACCCCTGCTGGGTTTTCGCACATTACTAAGGTACCTTACAGTAGAATACGGCGTAGTACATGTAATTTACATTTCCTGCCGGGTCCGACGGATCTTCGGTGATTGCAGAGTTGAAGGCACTACCTCCGTACTGCTCTTCTTGACAATCGCAAGCTTGAATAGTAAGAACTAAGCTATAAGCTATGCCGTGCCCCGTGACGAGTCTGAGAAGATCTGTCGACTGTAGCGCAATCCAGAAGCCGTCGGCGGTTGGAACAACAACGTGGTTCGAGTGAGGTCCCGAGACTTCGGCGCGCTAGCAGCCGTGGCGTGCATGGCTGAAACTGTCTATCAGTCTCCCAGGGCAGGGAGGGGTAACCCTTGACTTGTCTTACCTTATTCCGTAGAATACCTAAGCTCAAGTATTCCGTACCTACTTCCGTACCTTACCTTGGGTAGGTAAGCGTGGCAGGGGACCTCATCGAGTCATCCTATCGGAGAATTCTATTAGACTACATTGTACTAGTGACCTACTCGTCCTCCAGGGAGTTAAACCCTAGCGTACGGGAGCAAAGCGCTGTATTCTTCACGCCGCTTCAACGATTTATTATGACAGCTCTGAAGTTAATTGCTTGCGAATAAGCGTAAAAGGTGGAGAAAGCTTCGTAAAATTTGAAGTAAGCTTCATCTTAAGTAAAGAATCATCTTGATCGATTGATTGATTAATTGTGATGTATAAGCGTTGAGTAAGATACTGTCTCCAGAGCTGCCATAGTACCTAAATGGTTAGAGCGGCGTGGAGAAACTAACGTATTGCTCCCGCACGCTATGTATTAACTCCCTGGTAGACCAAGTAGCCGTTGCAGACCGACCATCGGTACACAAGTGTGACAAGGTACAGTACGGAGGCTCCGGTACCTTGACACTCAAGTATGATAGTACAATGTACCGAAGTAACTCTAGTATTCTTCCCGTCCTAATACTGTTGGAACCTTCCCGCCATCGCTAAATCGATGTCGTTCACGGTGTAAGGTAGTATCATTGCTGGAGAGGGGCTTCCTGGACGCCATCATCGGCGCGAGACCGATTACAATGGGCCTTGGCAAAGATGGGCCTGAATCCATTGAGCTTGAGCATCTCTCACATGCATTCGACGGTGCCAACGATCCACACCACCATGGTCGCCGGCAAAGGTCAAACAGCATCTCGGACGACGAAGATGTCGATGATCCGGCAGACGAGGATGGGACGCAGCTGTATTCGCCAATTGAAGAGCGTGCCGTGATCAGAAAACTCGACCGCCGTCTCGTTCTCTTCGTAGCATTGCTGTACATGCTGTCGTTTCTAGACAGATCCAGTAAGTCATGTTGACGGGTCCTGGAACCAAAGAACGCGATGCTAAGCTTTCCAAGACATTGGCAACGCTCGCATTGCCGGTCTAACCGAAGACCTCAATCTCACTTCCTCCCAGTACGAATGGCTACTGACATCCTTTTACATCACCTACATCCTCTTTCAATGGATGACCCTTCTTTACCGCATCGTCCCCGCTCACATCTACATGTCTCTGTGCGTAGCATCATGGAGTGTGATCGCTTGTCTCCAATCAGTCGTCAGCTCGTTCTGGCTCATGGTGGTTTTACGTGCCGCCCTTGGTATCGGTGAAGCTGCCTTCTCCCCGGGCATTCCCTTTCTGCTTTCATTCTTTTTCAAGCGGGAAGAATTGGCACTGCGGACAGGCCTGTTCATCTCTGCAGCGCCTTTGGCCACAAGCTTCGCGAGCAGTCTAGCCTGGCTGATCACAAAAGCCGGCAAGCACATCCCAATCGCAGCCTGGAGACTGCTGTTCCTGGTAGAGGGCTCCCCAAGCATCGTCGCGGCCGTAGTCGCCTGGTACCAAATCCCCGACAGCCCCTCCCAAGCCAAATTCCTGACCCGCCGCGAAAAGAAAGTCGCTCAACTCCGCCTCTCAGCCGTCAAAGCCACAGAAAAAGACCCCCTCTCCAAAGAAAAACCCAAACTCGACTTCCACGACATCGGCCAAGCCCTCACCGACCCAAAATGCTACCTCACCGCCCTCATGTTCTTCAGCTGCAACGTCGCCTTCTCCAGCCTTCCCCCCTTCCTCCCCACCATCATCCACGAAATGTCCTACACCCCGCTCGCCTCGCAAGCCCTCTCCGCCCCACCCTACCTCTTCTCCTTCCTTGTCGTCCTCCTCACCGCCTTCCTCTCCGACCGCGCCAAGAACCGCGGCAACTTTGTCATCTTCCATGCTCTGCTCGGCGCCTCGGGGTATCTGTTCATCGCTGTGGCGGGATACCTGCGCGCCGGGTCGCTCTGGCGCTATCTCGGCGTCTACCCCGCTGCAGCCGGCTTCTTCAGCGCCATCACTATCATCATCACCTGGACCATCAACAACCAGGATTCGGACTCGAAGCGCGGGACCGGCGTCGCCATGCTGAACGTGCTTGGGCAATTCGGCCCCCTGGTCGGCACGAGGCTCTACCCGGATAGCGATAAGCCGTATTATGTGAAAGGCATGAGCGTGTGTGGGGTTTTCATGTTTCTGGTGGCCGTGCTGGCGTGGTTGCTAAGGCGGAGGTTGGCTGGGGAGAATGAACGGTGGGGCGAGTATAAGCCGGTTGGGGATCATGAGGGTGAGGGGTTGGTGGAGGGGGAGAAGGGGAAGGATAGGTTTACGAATATATTATAGAATTCCGAAAGCCTTTCGAAGGACTTCTACCAAGCGCACTACATATTATCCGCAAGGTCTCTCTCTAGCCGTGCCCTCGACCCTCTAACCGCCGAAACCCCAAAAAAGAAATAGGAATTCGACACCAAAAAGCCCACGTCCCACTCCCCTCCCCTCCAACCTGAACCAACCCTCAACCCTCAACCCTCAACCCTCACCTCCCAGACTTAAAAACCCACACCCCTCAAAAAAGTCAAGCATCTCTTCCCATTCTTATCCCGTTGAAAAAGTCATCATCTTTGATACTGTATCTTTCGGCGGGATACAAAAGAATTATCTGCTTCTATTATCGATTTTTTTTTTTTTTTTTGGCGCTTTCAGCTATGTATATTCTTACATCTCAACTCCTCAACCCACACCCCCACCCACATCGCCACCCACATCCTCACCCTCACCCAAACCCTCACCACCCTCACCCCCTCACCCTTTACCCACCCCCTCACCACCCTCACGCCCCCAACCCATTCCACATCCCACATCCCCACCCACACCCACACCCACACCCACACCCACACCCTCACCCCCACCCTCACCCTCACCCACTCCCTCACCACCCTCACGCCCCCAACCCATTCCACATCCCACATCCCCACCCACACCCACACCCACACCCACACCCACACCCACACCACCCTCACGCCCCCAACCCCTCAAATCCAACCCCAACCTACCTACCTACCTACCTACCTACCTACCTACCTACCTACCTAACCCAACCAACCCACCACCCAACCCACACCCACACCCACACCCCTCCTCAACTCCAAACCCAACCCCCACCCAACCCACCTAACCCACCTAACCCACCCACTCAACCCATCAACCCGCAACAACCCACTTATCCACAACCACCCACTTATCCACAACCACCCATCCCATCTCATCTCCAGAACCAACCCGCAAAGAAAGTAAAGCCATTGCTTTTTCGGTGACGTTTTGCTGTTTAGAAATCATCTGGTTTTTGGGGAAGAGTGGGGGGGGAATAGAGGGAGGGGGGGTTGTGGTGGTTGGGGTTTTGGGGAGGGGGGGGTGGGGGGTGAAGGGAGTGGAGGGGGTTGGGAGGGAGAAAGTGTATGAATGAGTTCTGGTTGAAGGCGCTGTAGTTCTACATGCTCAGATTTCTATATCATAAAACCCTCAACTCAGCTGATTCGCAACCTTCTCTTCCTCATTCTGACACGTCCAAAATATCATTTTTTCCCCAACACGATTTAGATTCTCATCATCCCTTCCTAGACCCTTCTTTCTTTTCTTCCCAAAGAATCCTTATATCTGCCTTTCGAACCCCCCGCTGCTCAAACCCCCTTCTTCTTCATCGTCGATCTCAACCCCTCTTTCCCAAGAAAACTTTTCTACATCCAAACCCTTCTCATCGATAGAAAAATGATGTAGAGTTTGAAAGAAGAGAAGAGAAGCGAAGAGAGAGAATAACGATAAGATTGATTAAGATCTTGACTTTTCAAATAAGAGAAAAACAAGAAAGAGAAAGAGAGAATGAAAACGAGCATGATAGAACAAATGAAAAACATGCGATTTTCGAGATGTAAAACGGAAATGATCATAAAACTTTCATTCTTGCATGATTAAGACGATTGAAAAAGAAAGTCAGAGAGATGAAGCTAGAAAAAAGAAAGAGCTTAAAAGTAAGACGTTTGTGAAGGGAAATTAAGTGTAAGGAGTTAGTTGTAGTGATAGTTTTCGAGATGACGAGGGAAAACGGGGTTTGAAGTTTTTTTTTAAGTTTTTTTCTACTAGAGACGAGAAGTGATGAGGAAGCAGTGAGAGGGAAAAAGCGAAGGGGAATTTTTGTATGGAATTGAGGGAATTGGGTGAGAGGGAAGGGATATGATGATGGTGGCGATGAAAGAAGGGTGTGGCGACGATGCGAATTGATTGCGAGTGAGATAGCTGATATAAGATTAGATGATTACTGGCTACATATGAATCACCTACCCAAGCCCTAATCGCGAACCATCTCACAACCCTCGACACGCCTAACATCGCACAAAAACCGCAGAACTTTACCCGCTCGACGCAGAAGCATGTTTGATGCTTTTTGTACCTAGACTTCGCTTTAACGAGTCCGCGGTTATGATCATTGCTGTGATGGTCGTGGTGGTGGTGGTTGTGGTGGTTGTGGTGATTCATGGAGTTCAGGATGGTAATGGTGGGGTCTGGGAGGGGATGAAGGAAGATAGGGGTGGATGGTGGTGGGAGGGGGGATGGTGTGTTTTGGAGAAGAAGGGGAGGGGAGAGGAAGGTGTGAGGGTGGGTGAGAGGGGTGGAGAGAGGAGGGAAGGGTGATGGTGGTGGAGCGTGGGAAGGGCGGGAATGGAGAGGAGGAAAGAGACAGAGGTTGGAGATGTTGGTGGGCGTTGATTGAAGACAAGGTTGGGTTTATAAGAAGGGTGGAGGGAGCAGGGACGGGGTTGTTGTTCTTGGCTGTCTATTTGATGAAAGTACAAGGGGGGGGGGGGGGGGTGAGATGCAGAGTGGGAGGGAGCGGTTGGGGAATGTTGGGTAAGGAGAGTTGGTCTGCGCGAGGGGGTGAAAGGTTTTGGGAGAAAGGGGGGACGGGGGGTAGGTTGTGTGAGGTGGTTGAGGTCGAAAGGCGGATAGTCTGAGTTTGTGAGGTGTGGAATGTTGCCATGTACCGGCGTCTGGTATTTTCGAGATAGCTGGTCCTGAACAGAATCTTCTGGAAACGGTGTCTTGGAAGAATTGGAGCAAAGGGCAAAATTAAATGTCAAAGTGATTTGTTTGGTGTCATGATTGCGAGTATCGAGTATTCGATAGCCATTGAATTCCTTGAACATTAGATGGCAAGAATTTAAATTGCCAACAAGGTAAAAGGAAAAGCCAAAAGAAGATTTTGGACTTCCAATCGCAAATATGCAGTAAATTCACCACAGCAGATTCCCTTGGTTGCCAGCAGCTGTTGAAACGAAGCAAAGATGCAAGCGTAGACCAAAGTGATGTGGCACAACCCACGCACGAGCGCTAAGAAAATTTCCGGAGCCTGGCCTTTTAGATCAAGTATCTTAAGAAACTCCCTGCTTGAACGCTTGTAATAATGATGAGATTGACAGATGGCTCCATGGACTTGCCGACAAGAACGGTGCTAGACGAAGTAAAATAGGATAAGGCTGTGAGCAAACCAACACAAGGAAAATCGTGTGGAGAAAGTTGCTGGATAAGTCAACTGCACGAGGTCCACAGTGATGGCCATGAAGAGGAAACGGAGCATAAGCTGCTGCCATCATGAGAAACCAAGTAAGTCCTCCTGGCTCTAGGCGAAGCCTAGTCCCACGCCTCGTGGGCTTGCCTTCGCGGGCTGTGTGGACGCAAGGCTGAACAGGGTGTCGGTGGGAAATGGTTTGGATTTGGTGGCACGTTACAGCTTCTAAGACCGAAGGGCTTCTCTGGAGATTTTTCGCGCCTTTCCAACCCACGTACGCAGTTCTACCATTCCTGATGTTTCGCGAACTATAGACGGGCTCGTTTGCATGGATTCCTAGACATCGGGGCTCATTTGATGGTTTTCCGTCGCAGCAGGTTTGAGCAAAACCTTGATCTTCTTTTTCCTCATGCAAGGAGGTTGGTGTTTGCACTTGCCGTCAGACTTGCGAGTACGAAGGCCACTGGACAACAAGCAAGCATTCCGACCGATATTGATTGGCCCTGGTTCGACAGTGAAATGCCTCCAGTTGCAGCAGGTCCAGTTTCCACAAAGATGGCTGAGGTGCCATGAATTGTAGATGAAGCCCACCTTCTGTGTCCATGAAAGACGGAATTTCACAAGAAGAGCTACAACGCCGTAATTGACTCCAATCGAATGGTGGGTGTCCTCGGTATCTTTCCAGCTAAAGTGACAACTGATGACACCGGGCGATCGCCCAGTGTGTCGACTTGGTTGTGGTGGTGAGGGATGAAGCCAGCAGTCAGCTGGTGGCAGATGAAGAAATGGCACATTTGCCTTGGAGACATAGGCTCTCATGGAATTTTCCATTTGCTCGGTTGGAGTGATGACGAAAAAATGTTTGCGTTGGACGATTGACATTGTCTCCTTCGGTGCTTTCTTTGTGGGGCTCTTTGGGCACGATATCTCCAAGCTCTCACCTTCCGGAGTCGAAGGAAGTTTGTCATCCGGCACATTTTGACTAGCCTTTCGAGAACAATCAAGCTTCAGCACGGAGTTCACTAGACTTGATCCACAAAAAGAGTAGCCTCCAAGCTTTCGCTTTTTGGATGATACAGCGTTAAGATATAGCGGATCTAGTTCACGACCATGGCCTGTTTCTTGAGTCGATGCTGTAACGAGATTTTGCAGAAAAGTAGCATCTGCATCTGTCGAGTCGATAGACTCATCGTCTGAAGATTCAAAGGCTTCAAATTTGCGCTTATTCGACATAGAAGAGGCGCGAGAGGAAGTCGTGTCGGCCTTGTTTGGGGCGTGAGATCCGGTAAAACCTTGGATAATGCAATCAGCTCCATACCGAGTCTTTGACTTGATTTCCACCATCTCCTTGACTTTAGAGTTCCAGGTTGTTATTGCAGACTTACCTGTAAGCTTCTTGTTACCCATCTCCAATGGCCTCCAATCTCTAACCTGAACCCAAGGGGCAATATCTCAACCCGCCTGCTCTTTCTTTGGGATATGCCTGAGTATTATCGATATATCGTTCGGTCAAATATAACGACCTTGAGGATTCTATAAATTCGACGGGCTCATTCCAAACCAACGTTCTTGGTAGATAAGCTGGTCAATGCCGTCAATAACGCATTCGGCTATTGATCGAGGCCTCGACTATTTGAGACTAGGTTTGCGAGTTGAGAAAACTTTGTGTGCGAAAGAGACCAAAGAGCGGAGACAATGCGTTTTAGTAGACGGAAGTAAGACGTTCAAACCGCTGAGAACTAGTCGCACTCTGGTGAAGACGTGCTTTGATGGAGTATGTCGGATGCTGAAGTGAGTCTTGTCGTGTACGGCGCAGATTTGTCTATCCAGGCAAAAAGAAGTAAGAGAAAGATGAGGCTTTGCTCCTTGAGCAAAGATACTGAATGCCAGCTTGGCAAGTCCGCTCACTAAGGTCTAAGACAAGAAATCATTGAAGCTATGAGATTGCACAAAAGGCAAGAGAGACGGAGCGAAAGCTTAGAGGATGGTGCATCACACTGAACGGAGCTGATCGAGGTGAGAATTAGGAAAGCTCGTAGGTACTGTCAAATCTGAGGCGGAGTCTTCTGGTAACTCCAGGTGCGAAGAGGTGACGTCAACCATCGTAGTGAATTCCAAACCATCATCGAGGATCATGTGAGTACGATAAGTGAAGAAAGTGAAGACGAATGCCAGTCAGGATAAATGAATCTATCCGCCGATATAAATGCTGCACATGTCAAAGAAGTACCTGAAAGCCTTGCTACTACTGTAAACCAGACCTGACGACTAGGGTGTCTAGTAATGGGCACTTCGGTGTCAATGGCTCAGGGACGAATCGACAAAACCAACCTGATGGTGATGGCGCCGAATTTGGTACCATTGCGATACACCATGCTGGCAGTCGCCAAGCTTCCTTGTAAGGCAAATGTTTCACGATGATAACGGCTCGTATTCATGTCGCATGTTCTCGTGTATTGCGGAAGCTGACCGATTGGCCACGTGGCAAGGTTTTTGTCGACCTTTCCTCAATTCGTGCAACCGAAGTTGATTGTATCTGTCTGGCCAAGGAATGAAAGGTTGCACGATATCAATTGTTGAACGGGCCTGGTGTAGGTATTTGGTGATGTAGAAAAGTAAGGATAATCAGTTACGTCCGTAAAGCGTCCGGAAAAGCATCCGGAAATTCATTGACTTTTAGGCGCCCGGCGCGGATGAAGGTACCGCCGCTACCCGTCATCAAGTACGCTAAGGTACGGTACAGTACGGAGTATGTACCTAGTAGATCAAGCTCAAGTTCAGGTAAGGGACATGAAATTGTTGAGAGAATCAACTTCGAACATGTCAAGACGCCTGCATGTCCTATGGAGCGAGTAGGCATGATGTCTGCCAGTTGAATGTCGCCAAATGGGTTGTAAACTTGTAGAACTCCCTCGACTTCTCGCGCAGTTGACGCGGGTTTCATCCCAAACAAGATTACATTTGCGGCTGAATGCATGGAAATCCCAGCCAATTGACCGAGACAGGCGATTGTCTAGCACACGTTTGCTTTGTTCCCAATAAGTTCATGCAACCCACCGCCGTGGGCGTATCAACTATCAAGTGATTGATGTCCGTGCTATTTGCCACCAGGCTAGGAACCATTCACACAGAAAATCACTCCCTCCGTTTCTTCTCTTCGTCTTGTCTCTCCCATCTCACCTTCTTGCTGCAAGAGCAATCTTCATTACATGGTCTCTATTGCTTTGCGCAATTACGACTCAATTGGCTTGGCGATCGTTTGTGAGACCATTGGCTGTCCCCAGATTGGCCTCTGCAGCCTTACTGCGGGCAAAGCAGCCCTTTTGAGCTCCTCAAACCCACACCACCATGGACCGCATTCCTGATAAGCCGCCCCCAACTCTGCGGCACGAATCCTCGATCGTGTCGGATTATTCCGTCGATTCAAGTTCCACCGTCGTGGGGTCTCCGCCATCACCAATTCAACACCGCGCCGGCTATCGTCGAGTGTCTTCTGTAGGAGGAGTGGATTTTTCCTACAAGGGCGCGGAAACATCGTACCGAGAAGGCAATGTTGAGGCCAGATCATATGCGCGAGGATTGGGAATCGACAATGTGAACAGTGCACAGCAGGCCTCGGTCCAAAGGGCTCCCTCTGGTAACAGAAGGGAAGCCCATACCCCCAAGTCAACGGATACTCTATTGTCGCCTCCGTCAGCTCAGCTTGGATTATCATACACTCGAGATACGGACGAACGAGCACATGACGAATATCAAGACTTTTCGTTCAGTCAATTCTCAACCCCGTCACTACCTCAACCCTTTTCTGCTGACTCTGAGTTTGAGAGCCTTAACAAGAAGAATGCATCTCCTTCTCTTAGGCCGCACGATTCCTCCGGTATGTGGACTATATTCTATGGCAGTGGCGGGTGTTGCTTCTACCAGCTTTCAAGCTTTGAGACATAGAAGTACAATAGCACTTCGTTCCGAATGCGTCATATACCATCTACCTCGAGTACTGTACCGTGTCATGCGCGGGAAAGTGGCAACGAACTAATTTTGCTGACCTCCGTCTCTCTTAGGTTCAGACTCAGATTTCTATTGCAATGCAGATTCAAAACTGATGGCCGGCCGCAAGAGCTGGCTTTCTGGATCGATTTTGTTCTTATCATTCTATTCAACCATATTTTCAGGCTTATGGTTAGGTGTCGCGTGGACCAAACCGCACTATGGTCAACGTATCACAACCAATGGCAGCCTGCCTTACTCGACAGCGTCTCTACTATGCGCCGCCTTTGCTAAAACCATTGAATTGTCTTATGTAGCAGTCTTCGTTACCTTTTTAGGCCAGGTCCTTAGCAGAAGAGCACTTGTACACAAGTCGAAGGGCATCACGATTGCCGAGATGTCGATGAGATTGTGGATTACACAGCCAGGAACTATGTTTACTCATTGGGAAACCCTACGTTACGCCGCATTTACTTTCCTTGGAGGACTGTCTCTGCTTGCTGCACTGATGGCAATGTTTTACACAACCGCATCGGATACCTTGGGTCAGTAAAATCTTCTTATGCTTTGTAGCCCTCCATCTTCACAAAGGCCCGTCTACCGTCACGCATCGGTTTGAATCAGTAGTATACTTTCGTCGTCTTACATGGCACTGAACGTATTCTCTTGTGTGTGCTTTGGTTCCTGAATGAAACTTGAAAGCGATACCATTTTATTTCATCTAGACTATTATTTCGCTGACTGACCGCTCGTTATTGATAATTTTTAGTATCACCTAAGCTGAGTTTTCGTGTACCTCAAGAGCAAATACTGTATGGCAAGGTTTCCACACAATTTGCCAACATGTACTACATTCAGGACCATTGTCAAACACCTATATCGACAGTGGATGATCCGTACAATTCTGCAAGCACGTGTATGGCTATTGAACATGCTGGCCAAGCGTAAGTCGCCAAAATCATATAACCATCACCGCAGTCAAGTACTAAGCCGAACAGTTTCCATAACTACATGCAATACTTCAAGAGATGGACGAATTATACTTCTCTTAGGAATAGCTCTTCGGACTTGCAAGAAAGACCGAAACCAGTCGCATTGTTGTATGACAACACGACCATCGAGGGTAGCTGGATAAACATACAGGATATGACGAACCTCTCAACTACACATGGTCGTATCATCAACAACGTATCAATGGCAATGCCTCACACTGGTGTTTTTGCAGCAACACGCGACCCGATCAATAAAATCATGCAACCGCAAGACCTAACTGTAAGTCAGGCTCCTATTACACTACCAAGTCCTCTCTGTGTCTGAACCTTGTACTGAATAAATCTTCAGGGCCTAGGTGATTACCAAGTGAAAGCATCTATTTCATCGCCATCGATCAATGTTCTATGCGCAAATATGAGCGAGGAGGAGCTTCTACCCATGATCTCCAGTTTATGGCCAGGTCATATCAGTAATGAGCCATACAATACTTCTGACATTCCTCCCTGGCCAAGTTGGCTCAACACAACCTCAGTAGATAATGTCTTCGGTTTTGGCGAGGAGTACGGGCGACGACACCCGGTGTTCCCAAAGTTACCATTACCATTTAACACCGTGTTCAATCATTCTGGATCTTATACTGACTCCGTATACGTACTTGCATGCTCCGCTCCTTCAAACTATACGTTATGCTCATTGCGCTCATCCCAAACACCAGGGTGCTCGACAGAGTATAACAATAGTATAGCAGGTGGCTCAATGAGGTCGCGTTGCGAGGGTACTGCCAACCCTCTTGCTTACCATAATATTGTACAAAATGCCACAGACGGAGTCTTCGATGCCAACTGGGCCTCAGTAGGAGCAAACTGGGGAGATGCATTGTCGTTGGGCGCCGGCATCTCGGATGGAAATGCGAGCAATGCTCGGCTGCTAACGCAACTAATACCAACGACGTACTCGCTAAATACGTCACTGCCATCCATCGCCGAAGCTTTGGCGGTTCTCTCGGGTTGCACTTTAATTCTTAGCGCCCTGGACGCACCCTTAATCCACTACTGGAGTTACCCACCGCTCCCAAGTACCCTGGATACGCCCCAGTACCAAAAGTTCGTTGGCACCATCAGTTTCCAAGACTACGCTTCAGGGGGCGCCAAACCGTGGCAAAACATATTCTACCTCGTCCTCGTTATCGTCTTTGGGACCAACGTCTTTTGCCTCGCCTATTTCGTCAAACGAGGTGGCCTAGTGACCGACTTCATTGAGCCCCAGAATCTGTTCTCGCTATCACTCAACTCCCCTAGCAGCGATGTCTTGGAAGGTAGTTGTGGAAGCGGCCCAGAGGGAGAACAATTCCGTGCCAAATGGCACATTAAGAAGAACCTTCAGCGAGACCATTTATATATTGAAAACCAGGGAGGCCTGCCAACGCCCAGACTAAAGAGATCACCGCCGCCGGAATATGAGATGGAGAATAGTCCTGCTGCAAGCCAGTACGAGAGACTGGCGGGTAAGCATACGAGCTTGCTTGGTGACTAATTGGTGCAACTTTACGAATTTCCTTATCTACCTACATCCCATATCATTTAACGATGAAGACGGCTGGCTTTGAATTATTTTCAAGAGGTGCCCGTGGTGGGGGTTAATATTTGCTCACGGCATGCTCATAGGAGTATTCCTTGGCAAATTGGGTAGGTGATAATTTTGTAGTCCTTCCATTCAGCTTCCATCTTACCAGACCCTTCTATCGCGACCCCATGGAACTGTTTACCTAGTCTTCCCCAACCCCATATTCTGGGAGATATAAGGGTCCATTGAATGTACACCCCGCTGGCCCACTTGTAAACCCCTCAACTCGTACATGTACAACTCCCCTAAATAGAAAGAATGGGGTGTACCTGCACCAAAACCCACACACAAGTCTGAACCTGCCACTCAACCCAACTTTTAAGCTGTAGCCTCATCACAAGCGGTTTCCCTCAACTTCTATAATGGGTTCTGAACTCGACATTGAGAAATCTGAGATACTGGATTGCAAGATGATAAGTCAAGCTAGCATAAGGACGATTACGACGTTCTGCATCTGTTCGTAAACTGAAAAGATTTCCTTCCCCTCAAATTTCGGTGAAGGGTGCTTTGTGATAGGGTTACAAACCTAAAACCGGCTCCAGAGTCCAAGTGAATAGTCTGCCGTATGTGGTCTAGCGTGGCAAGGCTGAGCTCCAGCCCAAGAGTGTCGGCGGTTTCAATTAATGTCTGTCTTTTCGAGTTTTACCATCCATCGGAAACAGTTTGCGAGCCTCTTTATTCTATTACTACGTACCTCGGCTATTTTGTCCATGAACACTGAGTGTTTAAAGATAAGATGCTGCTTCTTCAAAGTGCGCCCTGCATATGCATATGTAAGCGTAAGATATGGTGCTAGCCTTACAACAATGGTGGGATGTCGATTCACTGCTGCCGCAAGGCTTCGTAGGTTTCATTACGAGCATGGAACGCTGTAGCCTGCAGAAAGGCAAATAACAGCGAGGCTTGGTGGCTTCGCACAGTTGCGAACTTGCGATAGCTGAGCTCCCTTCACAAGCTGCTTTTGACGGACTCCTTTTGGGAATGATTTTGGTATATTATATTCGGGCTGATAACCGTCTATGTTCATTTCTCTTACCATGGGGTTGTGTTACGCTTCCTCAAGTCTGGCTCGGCATTGTCCCACGAGCTGTGCAAACATTGTCGCAAGCCAGGCGTTTTCCCGAGCTATTTCAGATTGTAGAATTTATCCACTCAGTCGCCGAACGCCTTGTGTTGCCCTATGGGTGTCTGGTCAAAGGTCTTTGTGGACTTCAGCTTCTTCTCTCACACACGCATCACACTGGCGGCAGTTGCCACGCATTGTAAGACCTTCAACGTACAAAGCACCTAAGAGTCACTTTCAGACTCTCGAGACACAATGGCAACGAAAACGTCAAGGAGAGGTCGAGCCATTGGCGGTACATACATGTACTTTCTTCGACGCCAGGTCTCTCTCTGGAACACGAAGAGCGGTCAAATCTAGAAAACTAGACCCTCCACGGACCGCCAAGTCCCCGCCACGAGATAAATACCTGTGGGTCGCAGGACTGATCCAAGACTCCAAAGAAACGGGTTATGCCATTTTTATATCAAGAAAATTGGTCTTTGGCTTTGTAGTTGTTTTCAGTTCTAGCTGGCTTCTCTTCAATATAGAGTTGAGCTACAGCGCCAGCAACTACTCTCAAGAGAAGCCAAATACAAAGATAGCACACTGGCTACAAAGCTTCAGCAAAGTTGTGCATCCACGATTTCCGGATGGAAATGATCCTTTGATGATGGATATCGTGATGGGCGAAAGACCTTGTGACTGGCTGCACTCATATGTCAGTCTAATACCTCAATTAACAAGTGCATTCGCTTGTACCACTTGGAACAGCGTCCGGAATAGCAGTCTGTTAATCCTCGCCTATGTACCGCTTCTGAAACAAGTCATGAGCTCAAGACAGATAGTTCTAGCTTATATTGCCGGAGGGTTTCTTGCATCGAATATCGAGGGCGCGGTAATGTACTTTACAAATCCTTACGCTAGTCTTTCTGCGGCTGGGTTACAAGAACTGCTGGATCACATTCCACCATCATTATACCCGCCCTCTTCCCGGGAGCGGCTGTACGATTGCCAGCTGTATGACTTACGAGAGTTAGAGAACGAAGCAACGGTAATGATGGGGGCAGCACTGAAAGAAGAAAGGAAGGAGCTGGAAGCCAAGATTATTGAGAAGAAAAAAGAGGCCGAGGGTTTGAGAGAGCTGGATTCGACCTTCATATATACTAGACGGGCCTTGGGGACCAGTTGCGCCATAACATGCTTGGGTGAGTGGACCTCGACTGAACTTTAGTGCTTACCACCCAGCAGCTAACCTCACCACCACACAGCGACGATTGCGAGCCTTGCATTGCCCAAATCTCCGTGGCGGTTCCTTGTTCGCGCCCATATGTTCCATAGCCTTAGCTTCGATGTGTTGTGGCTGCTATCACCAAGACCAAACAAGTATGCTCTCAAAACCAACAAAAACCTCATCAAACTAATCCGTCCACTGCAGTATCAACCACTTGGGTCACGTTGCCAGCAATCTTGCTGGGGTCTCTTTGTGGTTTTGTTGGTTACGCTGGAGCAATGTCAGAAAGCTGCCAGCTCCTCGTCTTGGTACTTACACTGGTGGTATCATTCTTCTTCCTTGGGCTATCCAGTATTTTCGCTTGTGACGAAAGAGGGAGCCAGTATAGTGAGCACCCCAGCTCTATCTAGAGAGATTAAAGGGAATCCTGGATATCCAGAAGATAGTAAGAACTGTCAGGTATAATGACGGATGTATGTTCGCTTTAATTACGATGTTTGTGATATTTTGCATACGATAGGTCATTCCATCAAAGCTCTTCAGCCAAGACGATCTTAGATGCGTTTCAATGCCACATCGCACAAACTCCACATTCTCCATCCGCAAAGCGTGAAAACCTTTTTCTGAGAGATAACATCCATCAAGCTATCCTTCCCACTCTCTCTTTGACACACCATATCACAATAGCCCGTATTTACACTATCCCATTGCTTTTTCATCCGCCAACTCGGGGATTCCAAGTCGATCTCCCCCGGGCTGTCTCTCATCCAGTTGTACGAAATCCCCAGCTGCACAAGGTCTTGTTGCCTGATGCTTTGACATTGCAGGTAAGATAGAGCTTGGGACGCATTGCATCGCATTTCAATAATCCATGCAGAGGCGTGTTGGTTCATCTTTTAAGCCCTTGCGACACAAGTCTGACAGATCAGAATGAAGCGCAAGACGAGGATCGCCAAAAAATCAACAGGATGAAAGAATTCAGCAACTGGCGGGTCGATTTCACGCGCATTATAATACAAAGCATACATGGGAAGAGAGCAAAGCGACTATAGCAGATTTCAGGACTACAGAAAAATTATCACGAGCAAGTTTCAAAGTATCTCTTCTAATAACAAGGTGGGTTCAAGACTCCAGAATACGTCGAAGGCTGATCATAGACCTGCAGTATTCGTTTCCTGGTTCTGAAACGTGCAGAGAAACGCTTTCATCGTCTACCGCATCGAGCTTCGCGATCCAGAAAATATATACTCCAAGAGAACGGCCACCAAGATTTTAGCAGCATGGATGCAACGATCAGCAGAGATCAAAACGCCAAGGTCTCTTTGGAAGAAACTTTTCGCGAATGCAATTACCAATGATCCCGTATCCAGCAGTCGGGTTTCCGCTCCCACATCCTTCTCTATTCTTCAAGCAAATTTCCTTCTTCTGTTCCACGACAAGTAAACAGATTGGGAGGAGCCTTCCTACTAATTTTCGCCAGTGCAATATTTCTTACCCCCCAGGTCTCGAACCACCGCGAAATCACCTCTGCTTTTTTCCCGATCATCATTCTGGATGCTATGGATTCGCTTTCGTATCCTATTGTAAGTCACGTTCCAACTGCACAGCTCCAAACACAACCTCCCCAGCATCCCACACCAACACTCTCCGCGGAATCGCAGAAGCGCCCCCCCCAAGATTCGAAGAATAAAAACACCATGAAATCCGAACCCAAGGATCCCAATCCAATAACAATCAACCCCGAAGACAAGAACCAGCTAACCAAAACAACAACCCTCGGACACCCCAACAACACCAACCCCCCCAGCGCGGCCAAAAAAAAACCCACCACTTCTCTCTTTCCCATCCCATCCGGCTTAACACCCCTACCACTACCAACCCCACGCCCCCAGCATAAACCCATCTCGCCCGCGCAGAACCATCCCACCTCCTCATCCCTAGCCTCTAATCAATTTAGTCGCCCGAGTCCAGATTCTCTGCGCTGGTCAACGACGTTTTCCGATCTAGCTGAGACGAGACAAGACGAGACGCTGAGATGTGAAGCGCGATATTGTCTGTTTTTTGTTTGTTTTTTGTTTTCCCTTCCTAACACGGCCTTCATTGTTTTGATGGCTTCGAGTGTCGCCCGACGTAGCGGAATTGTTCGGCTCGGAAAATTCTTGGTCTGTGGCGTTCTTTTCGCTTACTTTTTTGCCGAGGGGGGGTTTCAGAAGGTTTGAGTTATGGCTAGTTGTAGCTGTATTTAAAACCATGCGATAATATCTTCAACACTCATAAACCTTTCGCCTCTTTGAAAGCTCCCCCCACCGTGCCATTTTTTTAGCGAGTTTTTCAGAGTCGGAAGTACAGAAAAGGATGGCGTAGCGAGAAGGAGGGTTGTGTGTGTAACCGCGTTAGGTATCCGCAACGTTTCGCGCAGTTTCGTCGTTAGTGTTTGGGATGTGGGAGTGGAGTCGTGTAAAGTAAGGTGGTTATACGCCCACAAGGCCGGAGATGCCCTCGGACCGGGATCGGGATCGGCTGTTAAGTTCGCAAAGAGATTCGGTGGATGCTGATGTTTGTATCCCACTGATTCAATGGTTATAGAAATCGAAGAGGAGGTATCCTGGGGGTTTGGGGGAGGGGGGGGGGATGGTGCTTTCGGGGTTATTTGGCGGGATTTTTGGGGGGAATGGGAGAGGGATGCATGATGAGGTGGGTTTTGTGGGTTTACCGGAGGCGTAAGTCGTGGTGGTGGTGGTGGGTAGGTTGGAAATACACAGTATCCCGCCTCAAGAACCCGGATTGAAAATCTACCGTCCAACATGTATCCCAAGTCTCTCCTAGTTTGAACAACTAGAATATCAGTGTTTTAGATTCCGCAGTGGAAGTCACGATGACCCTTGGTTACGCTTGTTTTTTGAAAATGGCAAGGATGGTCTAGGGTCCTTCGCTACTACCCCTGGGGGAAGATGGAATATAAAGAGAAGAAGAAGAATTTGCAGGTGCTGCGAGCTGGTGGGGTAGTTTAGGAGGTATTGGTGGTTTATGGTAAGTTTAGAGGGAAGACTTGGGTAGGCAATGGGTGCAGTATTGAGCCAGACGATGTTTTGATTCATCTGTTTAATACTCTTCCTCCAGTATACTAAGAGAACCCAATCCATTCCAATCACTTTCTGTCCTCCACCCTCAGTCACCGGTAGTAACGCGACTAAACCTCGGAGAGTAAAGGAAGTTCTGGATTTCACTGATAAGCCCTTATAAGCGGTGCAATAGACTCAAAAGTCGAGAGTGTGCGGTATGTAGCTATCCAGATAAGAGAAAGTCTGCGTCAGCGTTCTCTGCAATGAATATAACATAGAGAGTGTTCCATATTCCTCCTGCATGATATTTTTTACCCAGTTCCTGTTCAGCCTCGATGATGAAGGGAGTGATAGAAGCGATGTAGACCACAGAAAATATATCATTGACCTAAACGTGAACTCTTTGAGGCTTTCTAAGAATCCAGAAATTGGAAGACCCGCAGCTGTATCACTTCTTCATAACGCGGAAAAATAATAACTTAGATCTTCCGAAACCATAACTTCTCCTTACCCATCTCGGGTTCATTACCTAATCCCATTTCCGTGACTTTCCCATTGGAGCCAATCCTGAACTCGGCCGGAAGCATGTTATCCCAGTCTGACAGGTAGTCGGTGGATGCTTCGGAGGTATTGCTGAGAATCGCAAACCTGGCGTGCCCGAGGAAGTAATCTCCGCTGACGTGGTGAAGGTTGATAATTTGCGGCCAAGTTCGATCCAGAACGTCGGCGTGAAGAAGTTGTTTGGAATGTGAAAGTGAGGGGCCAGAGTAGGAGAACGTTTCATTTTTGTTGACCAGGGTGAGGGTTATGTTTCGGTAACCAGGGTGAGAGTATAGCCCTATATAGGATTTCAGAGGGAGTGATAAGGCTAAAGTGTCTTCTTTCTTCGGAGCATCTGGGTAAAGCCTCTCTTCTGCGTGTCTGAGATTGTAATTTTTCTGTTCAAGTGCTTCCTCAAAAGAAGCAGTCCAATTATATCTCTCACTTTCGGGAGTGGAAAGAAGATCGTCAATAAGTTGGAACACTAGAATTTGCTGGACGAAGTTGCTTGTCCCAGCTGTGTTCCCCATCGTAGCAACGCCCCATTGTCTACGTGGCAGATACCCCATGGCAGCTCCAAATCCGGTCAGGCCACCACCATGCCAGATCAGTGGCTCGTTGCGGTAAATAGAAATTTGCCAACCCAGCCCATAGCTTTCCGGACCGGTAAAGGGAGGCAGATCAGGAATCATAGAATGAATACGCGGCGATATGACCGCAGCATGCCCAGCCTGCGATAACGGAGGAGACATAGTCATCATGCATTGAAGCCATTTAGCATAGTCGAGAACATTGGAAATAACTGCACCTGCGCCAGAAGCTGCTGTTTCATCTATATAAGGAACGCCGGCATATTCCTGGGTGTTATTGAGCCACATGTACCCGCGGGCAAGTGAGGCCTTGCCCGCTGAAACGGCTGCTTCGGCATCTTCTAGGGAGAAAAATGTGTTGAACATGCCTAGTGGCTTCCATATACGTTCGAACAGAACGTCGCCCAACCAACTTTTCGTGATAGTCTCAATGGCGTGAGAAACAACAACGTACATAAGGTTACAGTATTGAAACTTGGTCCTAATCTCCGCTGTGAGAGGAAGGTACCGCAAGCTACGGACCGCATCACGGACAGTAAAATTGGGTCCACCATAGCTGAAGTCGTGGCGAGGCATGCCCGTACGATGCGATAAAGCGTCTTCAAGAGTTACGTGGAACGTGGAGTATTCATCTGGAAGTACAAAGTCTTCTCTTATGATAGATGAGATTTGGGTCTGCCACGTCAATGGAGTGCTTGAGTTGACTGTGTCATCAATGAGCAGCGAGACGGCTGCTGCTGTAAAAGACTTGGTGGTTGAGCCGGGATAGAATAGAGTCGAAGGCGTCACCTTCTCAGATGGAAATGTCGCTATCCCATACCCCTTTGGAGATTAGCCAGTACATCGTCCAACGTAGAGATTCAATACTTGGCTATAGATGTCATTTCCATCTACCACAGCAATCGAGAGGCCAGGGACATGCCAATAGTTCATCGTCCGCTGGACTAGATCATTGAAGTCTTCGTTCAATGGTGAAGCACCATTCTGTTTAAGAGAGATCTGAAGGGTTCGGGAAAGCGGAATGAGGAGGTGAAGAAGCATGATGTAGAGAAACATGGTAGCAAGGGATAGTCAAAGTCTTTGGAGTAAATAGGAGTCTGATTTCGTTGCGTTGACGCGAGCCGTAATTTGCGCAAGTAAAGCGAGAAGTAAAATCAGTTGCGATGGAGCACAATGCGGAGCGATTGATTCAAGTCAATAAGAGCTTGGATAAGTGCCTTTGGAATCCTTAGATTTAGTATGTTCATAGTAGAATGGAATTCTGTAATCATCGACGACTACATGCATACTAACCTTCAGTGTCAGCGAGCGAAGAAGTCGCTCGATTTACAATTGCAGCCTGGAGCCGCATGGAGTGTTACACCAGAAATGAAAGCTGGTCTAAAGTAGGTTGAAAATAAGTGACACCGCGCTAATCCGTAGTGCCAACTTTAAAATACCCATAGAAACAAAACAACAACCACAACCACCACCACCACCACCACCAACCCTCCAGACAATCTTCGTAGGAACGGCCATTACCATGCTTATTGTCTTGGTCCATCCTGTGCCAAAGCCTCTTATCAGTCAAGTGGCCGCTGAAGTAAGTTCAATGGCATATGCCCTTCCATCACAGCTGGCCTGAAAATGGACCCCCTACTCCTTGTCAATATCCAACATCACTCTTGATCAAGTCTCCCACGCGAATATTAGAGCGATGCACCGGTATCGGTGACTTTATACTACGTCAGCACTAACATGTCCAGCTTAACAATTGGGACCAGATCCACCCTCGCCGAGCAGTTGCGCCGTCGGTCGACCTTGTGCTCGTTGAGGAGTGGGATTTGTAGGTCTTTCTAAAGACTGCCGTCGGCGATAATGCTATGCTCATCCGGCATAGCCGTACCAAATCCCAAACACCCTCTCACTAACGTCTCCAAGTACCCAACGATGTTCATCAAATGGAACCCTCTCTTTGGCTTGGGCTGAGGCAGACTTGGGCCTTCGTCTTCAACCTCGACAACCATGTCATATGTATTGACAAAGGTTTGGATTGGAGATGAAGGTTTGGGTGCTACGCGACCTTCTAATCGAGCAAGCGCGAAAGCTTGATCAGCAGCTCGGGATGAGTCAACGTCCGGGAGAATGTCATTCTCATCCTTGGAGACTTCCGAATCCGATGGGGACGGTGAATCACCAATCACAACACCCTCCAACGCTTGACGGGCACTGGCAAGACTCGAAAGGCTAGACGGCTCCTGGACAGTCGACGCGTCAGGTTGCGGCGCCTGGTATATTAGAGTTTCTTTTGCTTCATCCAGAGATTCTTGCCGTGCAAAAACATCCTGATTTTCCTCTCTGGCGGCGTTCTTTTCAACGAAGAAGCTATTATGCCGTAGATAGCCACAAGAGCGCAGGTTGGTGACGTCCTTGAGTGCATCGCCTGACGACATAACCTTCCTGGGGCTTCTCTGCGTCTGTCGTTCGGACTCGCCATCTTCAAATATGTCCAACGCTTTACCATCGTCCCTTTGGTATGAGTTGTGACTAATTCCATGTCTACCATGGCTGAATTGTTGACTCAGCCACTTCGAAACTTTGATGTCCGGAGGCGGAAGGTTTTGAGCAAGTCGGTTGTCAAACGACTCAACTGAAACCTCTGGAGAGGTTTGTTCGACGTCTGGCGAAAGTTCTCGGTATGCCTGCATCAGTACGGTCTGGCAGGACTTGGGGAATAGTGGCGATGCACAGTCCTGTTCTGTGCCATTGCTGTGAACTGAGGGAGTCTTCAGTCCATGCTTGTGAAAATTCAACGGGATTGGGGACACATGGTGCCACTCGACGCCTGCTCGACCGTGGAGAGCAACGATTTCTCCAGGTATTGGCCTTGTATGACCTTTCCTTGGAGGGGGTTCTCTTCGAATAACGGTACAGTCTTGGTTTGAGACTCCATTGTCGATTTCGAAGCGTTTGTCAGCAGCTGCAATCTCGTGTTCCCATTCCCTCGAGTGTTCTTTCTCGTTAGTAACGTTATCTTCGGATCCAATATCTTTACTATTGTCATCATTTTCATCACGGTCAGCTATGAATACAGTGGATCTGGAACGGTTCCTAGCCCCACTATACGGGAGATTGACGATAGGCTCTCGCAACCCTGGATATATGATTTCCCGGGAGTCGTGAGGCAGCTTGTCTCCTTCACCTTCTATTTTGTTGCCTGGATCATCGAGGTCCATTTCAAGATCAGCTGCAAAAGCGTCGCAGCTTCCGTACTCCCCGTTCGGAACGAAGCGGACTTGACGTCCATTCTGGAAAGCTATCGCCAACCGATTGACCTTATCATCATAAGATGAACTGTCATCTTCGGATTTAATTTGACTGGACAGGCGTATCTCTTGGCCTGCGGCAACGCTTGTGTTATGATGGTCTGGATAGTATTTGCCAAGCTTTTTGTTGTCCAACGTGATACCAAGGCCATTCCCATCCACTTGAATCTCCGAGATGATGTTCTTCCCGCCACTTGCATTCCCTTCCATTTTGTTAATGTTCCGGAGTTTCGCTTCTTCTGATAAGGATCCGACTGCGTGATGCAGGAGACTACCGGTCGCCGTATGCGATGATATCGATTGTGGAATTTGTCTCGAGCTGGATAGTTCTTATAGCAAGCCGGTTGAAGTGGCAAACCCTGACAGCTTGGACCCGTGGGTTGGTCGTGGAACACTTCAGTGCAAGTAGATGCCGCCGAAAACGCACAGTTTTGCCCAACGGAGCAACGTATGCTGTTTTTTCTGTGATAGCAAATCTCGATCTTAGATATACCGGATTGTCAGCTTAATATAGCTGACCGAGATCTACTGCTGACTTTATTTGCTATGGCCGGGCTTTGGGCTGATGGACGATCTTGAATCGAAACCCTGCATTGGAAGTCCCCATAATGGAACCATCACTCTTGGGAGCCATACTTGGGATGAAGTAAGTATTGAGACTCAAGAATGTTATAAAAAAAAGTCTTAAGAAGGTGTTGTTACCTATCCCAAAAGAAATATTTCAAAAGGCAAGCGCGTCTCGAATAAATGTGTTTTGTTCTTTCGAATGATGGCACTGCTTTCTTGTGAGAGTGACAGTCCTAATCTATGTGTATCAGAGCCAGCGCACAAAGTAGAACCACAAAGATGCTACAACAACAGAAATACTCTACGACAAATAGGATATGTCTAGAGGAATCATCTCTAGATGATGTGATTGGCAACTGGGCAAACATAAATGGGCAATGCTAATCAGATCCGCGCCTCGCTATTTTCTTCGTCCGAAAAGAGACAAAGATGTTGTTTGCCATTTATGACAACACATTCGTTCAGTTATCTAGAGCTGATTCAAAAAGATTGCAGCTAGTCCGTCACTTCACAGCAGCACCGATGGAGGATCCTAAAATTTTAATATTTCCTGCAGTCTACGATTGAATATTCAAATGGGAAGGAAAGAGGAAGATGATCTTCGGAAGCTGTCCTGGTCTTATCGATGGTTAGAGGTATGCAGTTCCCAATTTGATATGATCTCGATTGACCAATCCACCATTTGGTATCTCCAACGTTGTTTTTGATTTTGTTTTCCCTCTGGTTTTCCATGCGGCGTGCATTGAGGGTAAGGTAAATTCCAATTCTTGGTTTTGAACGCTCGGATATGCTTGGTTCCGCGATCCGTAGAGAACTTTGACAGCACGACCTATGGATGACCTAAAGGAGGATTGACATATGTAAGCAGCTAGCAAATCAAAGACAGACCATGCAAATAAGAGTTACAGCTCCTGAACCTTCAACGTTTATTATTAATAATAATATTTCTGGTTGCCGACCGCGTTCTGCAGCTTCTGCCAAAAGTGACTTGGCCAACCTACCGGAGATTCCTCCTGACAAGGACATGATGCGATAGGGATACTTTGGTCAACATTTAAAATAGAAGTCAATCTCAATTTCACATACAATCTATAACTGATACGTTACTACATCGCTACTTTCTCTCATTTTCTTAAAAATAGCACTTCAAATCAAACATCGAAAATGACGATCCACATTGGCATAATTGGACTTGCCTCGAACCAGATGACGTGGGCACCGATGGCTCATGCAGCATCTCTCAAGTCACCAGCGTTGTCGAAGCACTGCACTGTTGTTGCTCTTGCGACTTCATCCCCAGAGTCGGCCAAGAAGGCTGCTAAATCCCATAGTATACCAGAAGACAAGGCGTATAGCAACCCAGAAGCTATTGCCAGTGATCCTGATGTTGATATGGTAGTGGTTTCGGTCAAGGTTGGAACGACTCCATTTGAGAACAACAGCTATACATAGTAATAACCAAGAATAACAGGTACCGCTACACAGACAGCTCACGTTGCCAGCACTGAAGGCCAAGAAAGAAGTTTTCGTAGAACGGCCGCTTGGGAAAACCCTTGCAGATGGCTGCATTAGCGAAGAGCATGGGCGTCAAGACAGTTGTTGGACTTCAGACTGGACAAGCGCCCAGCATCCAGAAGGTTCAAATGCCTTTTTCCATTTCTATTAACGGATCGTGTTCGATGTCTAATGAATTATATACAGGCTAGAGAAATCATCATGTCCGGTGCCCTCGGCCGCATCCTCTCTACCAGCGTCGTCGGCTACGACAGCTCTCTTAACAGATTACCTGGGAAGGCAATTATATTCCAGGACCCTGCTAATGGTAGGTACGCCAGCGGCGTCGTCACAAGCGGTGAACACGTCACTTTCGTGTACTACAACTGCACGACCGCCACGCCTAACTGGCACCCTCACCTGGATCATCAGCGGGGAGAAAGGAAGCCTGAAGCTCGAGGGCAACGGAGTAAGTGAGTGTGCTAAGTACGCCGGCGAAGCAGTACCAGAATAAGAATGCTAGCGCCGAAGCCCACCACTTTTACGAACAGCCCAAGGGGTGAAGTGGGAGGAGGCGGAGGTTGGGACTGGGGTTAGGGGGTTTTGGCGGGGTGGGTGATTGGTATCATGCGTATGTGAGGGGCGATAAGGAAGGGTTTGTGCGTTTTCAGGCATCGGATGGTTGACGCGATTAACAGGAGTGCGAAGAATGGAATGGAAGAAAAGTATGTTTAGGTGGGTAGGTTTTGGGGAGTCAACACGTATTTTCCATCGAGTCTGGGGGGATTCGAACAGTTTGCTTCACAGGAAAACAAACATCCGTCTACAAATCGGGAATTTTTCAAAAGCCAATCAACCTTCCGTACTCTAATTGCCGAGCTTAGCGTGATTTTATAGGTTTGAAAATAGAGCGAAGCTTGTGAGAAGTGTGTAGTTCTAGTAGCATGGTGAAAAGAGCCAAATGACAATCTACGAATGCGAGATAGTGTTGCTGCTTGTGATTATTACAAAAAGCTGAATATAAGGGTACAAGTTTGTAATGGGGAGCCAAAGAAGCGAACAAAGATCTGTGAGTCACAGATCTTGTAAATTGTGAAACAGACCTGTAGTATGTTAGGTCCCTCAAATAGTAGATGGAAATAGTGCATTAGAAATCTTTGACAGAACGCCAGGTGTATGCATTTCAATTTACTTAAAAGTGTTGGAAATAGGGGAGATGGTTATCTCCGCCTTCATAGGGCTGGTAGGGCTGGGGCCCGCTAGTAGGGTTTTCACCTCCTAGATTCCTAACAGCAACAACCAAAATATCAATATGCCCCCATATGACCTCGTATTCCAACATACTCTCTACATAGCGGACAGAACCTCAGTCGTTCTCGCATCCCATTCGTTCGATTCGTCACACTAAAAACCCATACCTTACAACAACTTGCGGATCGTTGCTGGCTGAGCAATCTCATGATTCGTTTGTTTCTGCCGGAAGATGTCTGCCTTTGACTTACTTTCGATCGATGCACCAACCAGGGTCACCCATCCATTCACGATGGACCACATAGCGATGATTTGGTAGAGAGAGCCAGCGAAGTTCCGCCGCCGTCCGGCCCGACCCTTGCCAAGCTTCCCAATAGCATTCTCTATAATCGAACATCTTTATCCTTCCTTACTCGTACACAACAACGTCTTCTCGAACCTATCAGACTTCCTCCCAAGGCTGCAACTGAGTGGCAACGGATGGCCGCGGAAAGCTTCAATGCTGTTGGGTGCCGTTGTCCGACAGACCACCCTGCATCCGCACACATTTATTATTAGCATGCTGCAGTTAATTTTTCCAAACACAAGGATTCTCGTGGTTGGGAGCGGAAAGACTCGGTTACCTTGTCAACCTCCAATGATGGCGGGTACCATTACCTGCGTTTCCGCATGTTCCGCTGCCCAACTTCATCATGCTGCAGAATAAGGAAGAGCACATGGTTGAGTCAAGATTTTCCCTTCCTCGAGTAAATGCCGCAGAAAAGAAGACTGCCGGAACATCCGTCGATGAGCGCAGGAACATCATCGGAAGATGTCGTTCTCTTCAGGACAGGGGAGGCTCAACCCGTATTTATACTGATTTCTCTTCCCTCTTTCTATCAAAAAGTCCTCGTTCGTTACTTGAAAAGAGCTTCATACTCCAATAATAGCCTTCGAATACTAACATCATTGATATATGATGGGATCTACAAATCCAGATTACGGTAGAAGGTTACTGCCTGTCCTTGTCGATGAGATAGCACGCAATGATCCTCAAAGACCGTTTGTCTCGCTACCTCGATCATCTAACCCTGAAGACGGGTTCGAAGATGTGACGTACCATAGCTTCGCAAATGCGATCAATAGAGCCGCGTGGTGGCTCGAGACGAAGCTTGGGAAGAGTCAGAATTTCGAGGTCTTAGCATATACAGGACCGTCCGACATTCGGTATCCCATCATAGCTTACGCAGCCGTCAAGGCTGGATATAAGGTTCGTCCAATGAATTTTCAAGAGCTCTCGTTGTTTCATGAACACGGTATCTAAACTCGGCACGCAGGCTTTGTTCACCTCTACCCGCAACAGCGTCGAGGGAAACCTTGCTCTTTTTGAGAAAACTCATTGTAGCACTTGCTTGAATCCGATAAACGCGAAATCTCCACTCATGAAGGCTTGCCTTGACAAGCGACCAATGAGAACCCTAGACGTACCTGAACCAGAAGAATGGCTGAGGGACGATGAGTTACCACATTACCCTTATGAAAAGTCTTTTGCAGAGGCTTGTGCCGAGCCTTTCGTGGTACTACATACATCGGGGTCCACCGGCTTACCTAAACCGATTACTGTTCCGCATGGAGCCTTGGCCGTACATGACGCTTACCAAAGGATCCCCCGTTCCGCCGACTCGGAGCTTATTCTACATCAGTTTGTTGGAGTATCAATACGAATCTTCCTTGGCATGCCCCTATTTCATGCTGCAGGAATATTCCTACTAAGCGCATTCCCCATATACTATGGAATTGTCCCAGTGATGCCTCCCCCCAATAGACCTATGAGCGCAGACCTAGCCAATTCGATTCATGTCCACGGCAACCTTCAAGCAAGTCTTGTGGCTCCTTCTGTACTTGAGGACATAAGCCAAACACCATCTTACCTGAAGAATCTACGAAACATGATGGCTTTCTTTGGCGGCGGACCTTTACCAAAGGCAGCAGGGGACGTGATACGAGGACAGACCAAGCTTCTGAGTTGTTACGGTTCTACGGAAGCCATGCTACTACCGACACAAATGGTGGATCAGGAGGATTGGGAGTACACGAGCTTGAGTCCGTATGCAGGGGCCGAATTCCGCCAACATTCCGAAGATCTATACGAGCTGGTCCTAGTAAGACAGAAGGACTTGGAGCTGTACCAAGGGATCTTCCGAACCTTTCCCGATCTACAAGAGTACTCCATGCACGACTTGTACTCAAAGCATCCTACCAAACCCGGTCTTTGGCGTTATCGTGGGAGATCTGACGACGTCATCGTTCTCGTCAACGGAGAGAAACTCAACCCCGTAACCATGGAGGAGGTCATCGGGAGTCACCCAGAAGTTCGTGCAGCACTTGTTGTTGGACAAACCCGATTTCAGACTGCCCTCTTAATTGAGCCGTTGAAGCCAGACTTGTCCGAGGAACACAAGGGGAAACTGGTTGAAAGCGTATGGCCGGTAATCGAGAGAGCGAACTCTGAATATCCTGCGCACGCAAGGCTAACCAAATCCTTACTTTTGTTTACTACGTCGGCTAAACCTATGTCAAGAGCTGGAAAAGGAACCATTCAGCGTGCAACCACTCTTCAGCAATACGCAAAAGAGATTGACGCGTTATACACTGGATCAGACCCTAATGAAGAAAGCCTAGATCTGGACACTAAAGATTTTCCCTCCATGTCATCTTCTATTCGCTACGTGATCGAGCATTCTACGAAGTTGGAGAGCCTAGGCGACGAAGACGACTTTTTCACTCACGGTATGGACTCTTTGCAGGTTTTGCAAGTTGTTCGAAGGCTGAGAACGTCTTTGAGCAAGAATGGTATCGATGTCAACATTACGACAAGCACAATATATATGCATCCTACTGTCGCGGAGTTGTCAAAGGCAATTCTTCAGTTGGTACATCCATCACTTACCAATGGGGCAATGCCTGAAGAGGATGACATTTTGAAAATGCAGGAGTCGTTGGAGAAATGGTCATCAGATCTGCCAGATCAAAACAAGGACTCGTCGCTCACAGTAGTCTTGACCGGCTCTACGGGTTCTCTTGGCTCTTACTTACTGGATGCTCTACTGGCCGAACCAAAAGTCACCAAAGTATACTGCCTCAATCGTTCAAACGATGCAGGCCAGCGCCAACTGAAATCCAACTCCAGCCGAGGCCTCACCACCTCCTGGAACCCGGAACGTGTCTCATTTCTACAAACCGACATGTCCAAACCTCTCTTCGGTCTCTCTGAACCAATTTACAACGAGCTACTACAGCAAGTAACCCATATTATCCACAACGCCTGGGCCGTCGACTTTAACCTTGCACTCTCGTCCTTCGAAGACACCCACATACGTGGCGTCCGGCAATTTATCGATTTCTCAGTTCACTCTAAGAGCAGAGCACAGATCTTCTTCACCTCAAGCATCAGCACCCTGATGAATTGGAATGCTAACCACAGCGGTGCTGTACCCGAGCACGTCTTTGATGACTTTACGGTTGCGGCGCCGATGGGGTATGCGGAATCGAAACACATTTCCGAGCGCCTCCTCGCCATCGCAGGAAAAGTTTCCAATGTTCCCTCGGCGGTTTGCAGGGTTGGTCAAGTCACAGGTCCTATAGGCTCGGAAAAGGGAATGTGGAACAAGCAAGAATGGTTCCCTTCCATTGTTGCCAGTTCCGCCTACCTGGGTCTCTTACCCGATTCGCTAATGGCCATGGGAACCGAATGGATCCCAGTGGACGTTTTGGCAAAGGTCATTGTCGAACTCCTAAATCCTGCTGATAGCGGAAGCACCATCACGCGGGTTTACCATACTTTGAACCCGCATTCCGCGGAATGGAGACACCTTTTTCCCGCCGTGAAGGAAGGGCTTGGTGGGAATATCAAGGTGGTGCCGTATCACCAGTGGGTTGATGCATTGGAGAGAAGCGCCACGAAGACGGAAGATGTGGGAAGGAATCCAGCGATCAAATTACTTGACTTCTTCAAAGGTCTTGAACAACAGGCTGGGAAATCATTACAATTAGAGACAAAGGAGACTGTGAAATCGAGTAAGACTCTGGCGGGACTGCGGCCGGTGTCTCCAGAGTGGATTTCGATTTGGATGAAGCAGTGGGGCTTTTGAGGTAAGAGGAGGGATTAATTGTCGTGTAGGTGGTGCGTTGAGAATTGAAGTTTATGTGCTGTTTTCTGTTCTGAGCTTGTAGATTCTCGTCTCAGCTTTCTAAATTTCTGTACGCATGCTTTACCTGCTTCGTGCCTGATGCGAAGCCTTCTTCCTTCGACACATGTCGCAAGGCTCTGACTGCTTGCTTTGGAAATTTCCATCTTCAAAAGATCTTTTAAATGCAAAGCTGCAAGAACTTGACTTTTATTTTACTTATGATCACACGACTACGACGCAATTAGGAACCTCTTATATAGTACGACTGTGAACCCTTTGTCATTGACATTAGAACGACGATGTTGAAAGAAGTCAACGTCTACATTGCGATATCGCTAAACCGAAGGACTAACCAAACATTCCAGAATGAAAAAGAGCTGACTTGTGCTGAGGGAGCAAAGATAGGGCATGAAGCTACGATCCCATGGTTGCTATTTCCATTCAAGGACCCTGAGATACCACGTTCATTCTTTCCACTAAGCGCAATCTATCATCGATCAAACTACCCAAATAAACCACTCATGAACCATCCCAGCAATTCAATACGTTCCACCATCGTATCTCCCGCTCAACATGCGCGCTTGCGCTTTCCGACAGCCGCGGCACAACTCAGGGCCCAGGAACCCACGTATCGGAAATACATATAAACATACCTGCAGCGGATTGCGATGATCGGTACTGTGGGGGGCGCATGGGGGAGCTTATCTTATGTGCGGGTTGCACGCGAATGCGCATAGATATGTAAGGCGTTTTTGGAGAGGCTTTAAAGCTTTCCTTTTGAACATCCCACATCTCGCACATCTCCCTTGCTTTGTTCCTATCTTCCTACCCAGCAGAAAAATGCCCTCTCTCCGCCTCTTCTTCCCAGTTCTGCTCCTCACCCCGCTAACAACATCCCTCAACCTCCCCCTCACCTTCACCCAACCCTCCCCCAACCCCTCAAACTCAACCCCCCACCTATCCCTCCCCTTAACCCTTCCCCCCTCCGCCAATGTCCCCACCCCCAACGTCCCCATCGCCCACTGCACCACCGCCCTATACTGGCACCTCCCAACCTTCGACCCGAAGGACTGCCAGGACGCGCTCAACAGCATGTACGTCTCGGCGGTGAAGCCGTACGGCAATGACGACTTCGAATTTGTGATACCAGGCGCGCATCCGTATCATACAATGAGAGTGATGGAGACGCCGAGGCGGTATGCTAGTGGTATGTCTCTTCTTCAACTTTTCTCCTGACCCGCGATCTCTCTCTAACATCGCAACGCACAGGCACATGCGTCGTCGCCATCGTGATGCTGGCGTCGTTTTCCCCAGGCGAACTGCCGGGTGTTACACCAGCAAGGCGTCACGAGACGGATATAGCGTCGTTCCAGAGCCTGTGGGAGAGTGCGAAAGAAGTGGACGCGGGGTGTGTGAGTAAGGATGCGACGGCGATGGCGGGGTGGGCTGTTGATGGTGAGTTCTCCCAATTTTCCCCTTTCTGATTATGATATTGGGTTTTTCTTGAAGTGGAAGCGGTTGATAAGGTGCATAAGAACCATGTGGGGAGCTTGGGCAGAGTATCAGCTAATCTCAGCACCATCAACAGGCGCGAGAAACAGCATCGGCGTCTTCCTCTGGAGTGCGCGGTCCCAAATTGATATAAGGCATTTCCCTTTTCCTAGAGTGCCGGGGGTGGATGGCGGGAGCTCAGCGTGAGGCGAGTGGGCGGGTGGGCGATGAGGGTGGCAGGTGGGGGGGGTGGTTTGGGTGGTAGTTTGGAACTGGGGGTTGCTGTAACTCTTGGTCGCTTTCTCGCGTGTCCCCAAGAATCCTCTCCTTATAGAAAGTCTTCGTTGAATCAACTCAAAGCTCTCATCGTACATAGCTCTCACGCCAATCAGTGTCTTAAAACCCACCAACAGGCAGCCGAATCGTAACCTTTTCCCGAGATCTGGAATGTGACGCATCGCAATCGCTGATAACTATATATAGTCTTTTACCATTCCCCGAAACGAAACTTAAAATACCGAGGGTTTCAACTCATCCTTACCCACCTAGAATACCGTAAACAAACCTCCGTCTCTCCCACCCAAAAAAAATTACAGATTAATTTGCACAAAGTCTTTTCGCTCAGGGATTCTTAAAAGACAGAATATATATCTCGACGTAAAAAATGCAGGAGCGGAAAAGGTGGAAGAAAAGCGATGATTTGATCGATGTAGTAAATATCGGAAAGCGGTTTTATCGTACCTGGAGGATCTGGTTGTCGTCTGTGATGAAGGGGGATTTGATTCATGGGTTAGGGGTTTGAGTCTTGGAAGAAAGAGTGGTGGTTTCGTGGATGTGAGATATTGGGGGTTTGTGTGTGGGGATGAGGCGATGGGGTGGAGAAGGGAGAGGGGAGAGGGGAGAGGAGAGGAGAGAGGGAAGGAAAGCAAAGAAGAATGAATGAATGAGCCTCCTACTATACAGAACCGATCCCATGAAATCTCACGCCCCCAACCACACCTTCCAATCAATTCAAACTCAAGTCACAGAATTTCAATCATCACTCGCGCTTTCCCTTTCCTTAAAACTTCTCCAGCTTTCGTTTCCAGTTTTCTAAAATCCATTTTCATCATTTACTTTTTTCTTCCTTATCTTATTTTCTCATCTTCGCTTTTCTTTTCTTTTCTTTTCTTTCCTTTCTTTCTTGCCTGTTCTCGTCTGCCCTCTTCCTTTTCTTTCCCCTCACTCCTTGAAACTAAAAAAAACCAAAGATATATATTTTAATTTTTGTTAGTTCTAAAATATTCAATTCACATCCATTCATTCCATTTCCATCAACTCAACCCAGCCCATCCTATCCCAACCAGAAAGAACGAAGAAAGAGAGAGGGGGGGCGGGGCTACGATAAGGTTGATCACCGGAATAGGGAAGAGGATCACGCGCCTACACCCCCCCAACCCCCCAACTCACATACAAAAAAACCCACCCGTCCAAAAATCCCCCACTTCTCAAACTCATCATCAACGCCCTCCCAAAAAAAAAGATTCTTCCTCGACTTGCCTCACCCTTTCTGCTGCAATAAATCCACGTGCGCATTACGAATGGTGTAGGGCTGGGAAGGTTGGGTTGATATGCGCATGAGTGGCTGGCGTTGAAGTTTGAAGGGTTGTTGTTGTCGAGGGAGCTGGAGGGGGGGCATGATTTTGGGTTTCGGGTTTGAGGTTTGAAAAAACAAAGTTGGGTTATGATTTTATGAATGAGGTTTGAAGAAGGGGAGGTTTGAATGAAAAAAAGAAAAGAAAAAGAAACCAAACGACAGAACCTCATTTACTGACACAACTCCTCTTCATATCCCCCCCCACTGATAAAAGAAAAAGAAAAACCCCTCTTCCCCATCATCCAACCCACATAACGTTCCTCAAAACCTCGAGACGAGTAAAAGCGAAACCATCCATCATCATCATCATCGGATCCCATCCCTCCCCAAAAACCCCCCAACCCAAATCCCAAAATCCCAGCCCCCAGAAACCAAAAAAGTAAACACAAGATTATTCCCCTCATTCCCTTGTCTCGCTTCTTCCCTCCAAATGAAAGGTGCGAATTCCAGCTTCGTCGATGGGGGAATGAATGAGATGAGCGAGGATCAGAACGGATGAGGAGGGCGTGATAACGAAGGGGCAGAAGAAGTTCGAGATCGTGAATGCTCTTGGTTCCTGCATACGAAGGAATGAACTACCGATGTCAAATCTGCCCCCCCACCCCACACATAAACAAAACCCTGATCCCCACCTCCCGTGAATCAAACCCAGCACCCCCTACCCTCGAGTTCGCCTTCCTTCCGTACAACCTGACAACACCACCACACCCGCACCTTATCTCATCCTCAGTCTTCTCTTATATCATCCGCTCATCCCCCTCCTCCCCTCCACCTTCTATACCCCGCCCTCGAATATGAAACAAAGAAGCAAAAAATCTCGGAAGAACTCAAAGCTGAGCGGGTAGATGTGGAGATTTTAAAGTCGAGATGGAATAGATTGGGCGGGGATGCGAATGTGGAGGGGAGGGAGGAAGGAAAGGGGGGGGTTGGAATGAAAGGTGAGAGGGAGAGAGAGAGAGAGAGAAAGGGAACCAAAGGAGTTGAGAAAATCAGGGCGGAGGGGGTGAGAAGAAACGAGACGGATGACTAGAAGCGGGTATTAATATCTAGAGGAATCAAAAGGATTGAGAAGTTGAAAAAAAATTAAAAAAATTGAACAGAAGCGGGATTTGGGTGGCGGCGAAATGGAGGAGGTAAATGAACAAACGGAATTAATGGGCATAGATGTTATTATATAGCGTTTCCGATCTTACTATCCTACACATTGACACTGTACACGAAGCTTCCAGCTAACGGATTTATACATTCATAAACACACCCGCCGCACCGAACAATGCCGCCACGCCCACAGCCCCCGTCTTCATCGGTGCCGCTGCGGCCTTGCTCGAGCTGCTCGCCATGGTGCTCGCCGGCTTGCCGGCCGCGGTTCCCGTCGCAACAGCGCCGCCGCCGATGGTGGATGTAGGGGTAGAGACACCGGAGCTCAGGCCAACACTGGACGCGGACGAAGCGCCAGAGAAAGCAGCAGAGCCAGACGTAGCGGATGCGGAGGGCATAGTCATGGTCATGTTGGGATTGAGGACGTTGTCGATGACGTGGATGACGCCATTGGCGACAAGGACGTCTGGGGTGACGACTTTGGCGCTGTTGACAAAGATGGTGCCGTTGTTCATGGTGATGGTGAGGTTCGTGCCGGCCATGGACTTGAGCATGGTGTTGTTTTTTAGGGTGGAACTGTAGCTGACGGTGCCGTTGATGACTAGAATTTTGTTAGGATGCTGAGAATGCTGGGGATTACGGTGCGGAGTTTACCGTGGTACTCGAGGATACCGGCGAGTTGCTGCATGGTCAAGTTGGGCAGAGCGGAGCCAATGGCCTCGAATGCGGCGTTGTTGGGTGCGAAGATGGTGAGGTCTTTGGCGCCATCGATGGCGTCGACCAAGTTCGCTTGCATCAGAGCGCCAGCGGTGTCGCTCAGGCCAGCATCCACGGCAGTCATGGAGGCATTGGCTGGTACAGTGAGGACTTGGTTGATGATATGGACAACACCTCCGGTAAAGTTCATATCCTAGGACTCATTAGCACACAACCCTAACTTGACTTCGAGAGCACGTACAGCCTTGACAACGGACGAGTTCATCAAAAGACCGGAGAAGAAAGTGACATTTCCTCCCATGTTGACGGCCTCGACGACTTGACCACCAGTTACATTCGAGTACATGGGGTCATTGAGCATGGTGGGGACAAAGGCCGGCATGCTCTTAATCGACGCTGCCGGGTATGTGCCATTCAGGACGTGGTAGGTCAACAGAGCCTGAATTGCCATGGTGTCATTGGCCTTGATGGCCATACCAGCCGAGCTGTTCATGTAGGCACTGAAAGCCTCGTTGGAGGGAGCCAGAACGGTAATGTTCTGGGCGGACATCAACTGGGACATGACCTGGGGAAAAAGCGCAAGGTAGCTTGTCAGGTTCGACAGGTCGGGGGTGCCTGCAAGAGTCTGGTTCAGGTTCATCATCTGCGCAGAGGCAGTGGCAGCCAGCGCTGCCAAGGACAGGAGTTTGGACTGCATGATGATTGACGTCTGTAAGATTGTAGAGCACAGAGAGAATGTTTTGGGAACGATGAGACGGGTTATTGTAGAAGGAGAAAAAGGAGGGAAAGGTGAAATATAAACAAGCGGGGAGTAGAACTAGGGCTCGCTGGCTAGCGCTGTCGCCAGCCTTGGGTTGGGCACGTATTACGGAGTACTATTGGGTTATTGGGTACTAGTAGGTAGTGTTCGAGATGCTTCTCTCCCTTGGCCAATCGAGACATTTGGGGCAGAGTATCAACTCAAAACGGCTTGGCACTTAAACTGGAAAAAACTGGAAACGGAACATCATACAAGGGTCTTGGGAGAACTGCAGTGGCGTCGCTGAGGCTCAGCCACTCGCCGGTGTTCCGAGTCGAGTGTCTCTGCATGAGTACTCCGTACTTCAGGACAGATACTCGCCTCTTGGTCCTTCCTCCCAGTACACACCAGTGACGAGTCCGTCGACTCCATCCAGCTCCTCCAACACCAAGAGACGCGTGGAAGTGTTGCCGTGGCACCACCTTCGCTCGTCAAGCAATCCCGTGTGTCATAGACTCGTATGCGAACCCAAGGTACCACATAGCAGAAGGATTTCAGCCCTGGAAATACATAGTCCACCGTGGAGAGCGCTTGGAGCCAAACTTGCCCTGTCAGATGAGCGGTCCGGTGATCCATGACGCAGAATCTGCATGGTAAAACCGGCTTTTGTGTTCTCCACGGGCTAAGGTACCTTAGCGATACATAGAATAGTGCATTGTACAGAATCAGGAAAGGCGTGATTTGGCCCATTTGGTGCAAATTGGGAAGCTCGATTCAGAAATTGACTCAGTAGCCAACGAATGAGAAGGAAAGACTCGAGAGTATGCTAAGCTCCGATATAACATGAGCACAGCCCCACGCGGCGCGGATATGTAATACCGTACATAACACTTCGTTAGCGGGCTGCGGGGTACATGGTGCATGCATCCGCTAGGGTTTCATGACGTAACAACAACAGCTTGGACAACTGCCTGGGATGTTTCGTGGGGTTGATGTCAAACACAGCTAAAGTATGCTTCAGCCTTCTTCAAGAAGATACAATGTAGACACATGTAGTTGCTTCGACTGGCGCTCGAATGAAGATATACTCGTAAGGCGCCGCTAATTGCGAATAGCTGTCATACTGTCATAATGCGAGAACCTTCGATCCAGGGCTGAGGCTTTGCCCAACATGACATACCAAAAAGTCCCAGATACTTCTGACGCGATGCGGCGCGGTGATGCGGCGCGGCGAATCCTGTGTAACACTGTGTTTTGAGATTCTGTGGAAAGTACTCGAAAAGCTTTCCTATCGGCGAGGACGATATCATACGATACGGAATACTGTAGTACGGGTTGACTGTTATTATTACTACTCCTGCATACATACCATTTGGCGTCAAGGAAACCCATCCATGCAAACGTGATTCATCCAAACACCGCTATGCCAAACTATCCAGGATATTTCAATGTAGACTCCACCCGCTGAACGCGACAGAAGCCAGCAGTAACGGAAACGATCAAGGAGAAATCGGCAATACCGAGCAGCAAGCCGCAGAAATGAAGAGCGGCCGGTAGATCCGTGGGAGTGGCCGTCACAGACGAGCAGCAACCGGTGGAAACAAGCAACAAGAGAGCTCAAAATCCCGAAGCAGTCGACATGACCTGCCCAATGCTGGGCGCCGACGTCAACGCCGACGGTGTGGACTCCAGCGACGATGTTGTCGCACGATTCGGCCCACGCAAGTTCCTCGGCGGCGTGGGTCCTGTCGATGATCCCTCTCCAGGATCGTTCCGATCGGAGGATTTTGGCGTTAGATCCTCCATTTCGATACCCGGGCCATCGACGGCCTGATGATTGATAGCGGGGTTATTTGCAGCCTGCTCGTTCACAGGTTGCTCATGGACAGCCTGCTCCATAACCGGCCGGGAGATAAGCTCGTTTTGCTGAAGACGATCTTGGCTTTCAAGGCGCTGCAGGCTCTCGATATCGGCAGCCGACGGCTCACGGCACGTCATGGCCCAATGCTTGTAAACCAACATCGTCGGGTGGGCTTCAAACATTTGGTCAATGACCTCAAGAGAGCGAGAAGAAGTCTCCGGGTAGAAAAAGTAGATGATCGGAACGAAAAGAAGGTTCAAGACCGTCCAGATGACATAGAACTTGTATCCCAGACTCTCGATTCCTTTAGGCGTGGCAAAGACGACGCCAAAATTGATCAGCCAGTTGGTGCCAACGCCCAGTCCCATGCCGAGGATGCGCTTTTGGGTCGTGTTGATCTCAGTCGGGTAAAGCCAAGAAACACCTTGCCATCCTGCACCGAAGAATATGTTGAAGATGAAGAAGAATACAACGGACGCTTTGGCCAGTCTCCGTTCCATCAAAGAGCCTCCATTGGCATCAGGAGTTTTTGCTGCTGTCATCATTTGTCCAGTCCCCAAAAGTATAGCGATGATCATCCAGCTCAAGAATTGGCCCGCAGCTCCAACCATCATCAAGCGTCGTCGACCCCATCTCTCAATAAAATAGAGACCGATAAAGGTAGCGAGAAGATATGACGTGGCATTCACCCCGGAGAGGAGTCGAGACATTTCGCCACTGAGGCCCACAGACTTGTTAAGAACGACGGGGAGATAGTAGCAGATGACGTTGATGCCGGTCAGTTGTTGCATGGCTTGGCAGCCAACTCCAAGAGCAATCCGGAAATTGGGCATCAGCTGCCGGTTGATAACTTTCTTGCTTGTCTCCAATGCAATGGTCTGCTTGATATCTTCAAACTCGTTCGTAATGATAGTACTTTGAGCCGTAACTCCATTACCTTCTAATGCAACCATAACAGCGATAGCTTCTTTTTCTCTCTGCTTCATCATGAGCCATCGTGGTGATTCTGGCAGCCAAGGGACAGTATTGAGTATGACAATGCCGAAAATGACCTGGAATGCAAGCGGGAAACGCCAGGACACTGCACTGTTTGACAGGTAGCTGAAACCATCTAAAGAGTGTCAGTCTACCGCGTATTTGCTGTACATAAGGTATACTAACAGGTCAACCAGCATGATACAGCTAGTCCTACAATGTTGACTACCATAAGGATGATGCCATTTTTACCTCTCTCCAAAGGCCTACTACACTCGGTCGCCCAAACTGGGGCGGTCACTGTGTTTATGCCGTTTCCGATACCGGCTATCACACTTGTAGAGAGTTAGCGTCAAAGACATCCATCGCTGGGTTGGAGCAGCATACCGTCCAGACACCATCATAGGATAATCAATACTAAAGGTTTGGAGAAAAGCACCAAACATCATAATCACTGTTCCAATCCAGATAGATTTTTTCCTTCCTAACCATCCTCCAACTACAAATGCGGCAAAGGCGCCCCCGACGCAACCTAGATCATAAGTCCCGACGATAAGTCCTTGACGAGTTGCAACATCATAATTGTATGAGTCTTTATGCGCTGAATCCACTCCAAAGTATTTGCCAAAGATCTCAAGAGTAAGGATTCCGCCTAAACAAGGTCAGCTAAATAGCATGAGACGGTAACATCCCAGAGTTACTGCTCACCGAAAACACCTTGGTCGTAACCAAATAGCAGCATCGCAGTTGAGCAACTGACCATGATCCAGAAATTCAGCCAATACCCACTAAGGCCAAAATGGCCGTGAATTTGGGAACGAAGGCCTTCAAACATCGTCATAGTTAAGCTATCCACCGGCTTGGTGCTGTCTATGAATATTTTTGTAAGAATACAGCGTACTATTCGAAGGCTGTTTGTCCATAAGGTGAGGAAAAGAACAAGAGATGAATGAGTGGGCATCTTAAAAGGTTTTGAAGTATTTGTGGAAACTCGCTTCTGGGAACCCTGAAGCTTGGATATTTCCCCATATTTCGAATGACCGAAGAAACTTGCTCAAATGTTCAGTCTCAGAAAGGGAGAATTTGCATAGAACCCTGGTCTCTTGGCATGTCCGGGGAAGGTGCAGCCCCAGATTTCCAGTTGATACTAAGCCTGCGGATAGCACCTCCTTCAGACGAAAGATACAGAGAACCTTTTTGTGAAGCTCTGGAACTATAGAGACGTTGAATTTGCGTGCTTGAGAATTGGGTTTCGTCAGACGCTCGATCAATACTCCTATCTGAATTTCATCTGTCAGCACACCGCACCACCGTGTCCGCCCAGCAATGCGTTTAGAGCTACTGAGAGCTTTAGCAGATAACATTTTGCCACACCATGATACAAAAGTCCTCAACGAGAATAGCATATTCGTAAAGGCCAGGCAATCATTGGTCTAAAAAAATCCTGGTAGCAAGTCCGTCACAACGGAGGCCGACGATAAGGAAGACATTGTTCACTAGCCAAGAAAGGCTGCCATATGATTAGGGTTCCTTCATGGAAAGCTGAGGAAGTCAACAGGATGATTGCCTGTTGTTGGGTTAGGGTCTCAACTGAAAGCTTAGCACCAGGTTTCTTCACCGCAAGTGCCAGTCTGTTTGAGCAAGTTCCGAAATGTTTGGGTTTGGATCTTGCTCAAGTCCAGGGATGTTACCTTTCCATCGTGACTGCTTGATTTTGGGTGACGTCTTTGCAAGGCGATTTGAGATGATGTGATACCCACACAATGATTTCGGATGACTCCTTCATCTTCAAGTAAGCAGATGCATGTACAGCACAGTACGGAAAGACAAGAGGTGGGACGTGAAGCTGAAGGTCGAGAGGGGAAATTTGTATGAATGGAGGTATCAATGTACAGTGGGAAGGATGACCTAGCGAACGCAAGTGGCGGACCACAATTCGCCAATCATAACCGCTAGTGTGATGAAGACCGTACCGTAAGATGCCTCAGATCGCTGATACTCGGCCTTCTCGAATGACACGCTGCGAACTGAGTAGAACTGGAATTACATATTGCAAATGCCCACAAATGTAACCTGGCATCTCGACAAAGCGCATTTTCTGATTTCGACGCCTGTTAGACGGCTGTTATGGAGGCACTAAGCGCTCGTATTATACACTGGTGAGCGAGCCAGAGTGATAACGCTCAGATACAGTTACGCAGAAGTACAGCTTAGACATGAGTGCTCTTTGTCTTTTCCCATGCAAGCATTACATCACTTTCAAGGGAACATCCACACCCCAGCATCGACCTCCTCCTCGGACGCATTCGGCCCAAGATCTTCTCTAGCCAATGCCTGCAGCAGCTCGCTTAGCTCTTCAACACTCCGTCGTCCCTCTTCATCCTGGGCCCATCCAAGCATCTGGCGCACGCTCAGCCTCCTGAGATTCTTCAATGGGCCATCCACCACAGCGTTGTAGATTAACTCGCTAGTAATGTCGTGGGTTTGTCCTGTTGTGGGCATACGGAGGCAAGTTAATTCCATAGACTCGAGGAATCGTGGGTTATCCAAGTTATTGCCGTAATCCTGTTTGAAAAAATCTTCGCAGATGTACTCGACGGCGACATTGAAATGACGAAGAGCGGGTAGGACTTCGAAGATGGTGTTCAGTGAGTACCAAGTTAGCTGGGGTAGACTCGAGTCGATTTTCAAGATTTGTATGTGGGGTCCCACGACAGTGAGTAGAGGTTTTATGAAAGCCATTGATAGATTTGGACAATCTCCGATAACCAAGCGGGTTAAGGTGTCTGGGAGGGTGGAGAAATAAAGTAGAGATTGATCCCGGATTCCACCAGCTATTTGGAGCTTCTGCAGCTTAGAAGGCCAGCTATTGAAGAGGGCGGTGGTGTTTCGATCGCTACTAGAGGAACGTGGGAACTGGAAAGTCTCAAGGTTGTCGAGAGTGCTTATCGAATGGAAAAGGTCATTCATGGCTAGTGACTCCGAAACGAGAGAGAGGTCGAGGTGAACAAGGTTGTGACATCTCGATAACGCAGCAAGACAGTTGACACTATGGGCATGTCAGCCAGAAATCCCAACACAAAGGACACAGAGGGTACAGACGCAAAGGAAGCTTGTGGCGCGACAAAGTACTCAAGACTCCCCTTTAACCTCCCCAGTATCCTCGCCGTCAAGCTCCTGCTCCCGTTGTGCACGAGCATGCTCATATCAAGTACTCTAACCAATTTTGACAGCCCATTGGTCCTGATATGCGCGTTGACGGACGGACAGATCGTCCTGACGAACTGGTCAAAATTTCTGCCAGATATGCGAGGCGAACGGTATAGAAATCTTGCAGATGCCAGGTACCACGAACGTGAAATGTATGAACAAGCACAGAGGTCAAGCTGCGATGAGGGAAAATGAGAGACATAGGAGAAAATTTCGTCCAGAAGCTCCAGCGGCATTTGACCGAACCCTTTTGGCTTTTCGGTTTTGAGAGACAGATCCTCAACACGCGGTAGTTGACCCACTGCTCCGTACACATCATTGTGCCCACCCGTAGCCCGGCGAGGTTCTTGATCTTTGAATGCCATGCTTTCCACAGGCTTCACCATGGCAGGCTTCACCCTTGCTTTCAGCTTTTGTTTGGTGGCCAGCGTTCTGGCCTTAGGATGTTTACATCTCATAGGGCGCGACTCTTCGAGCTTATATACAACAACAAAACTACTTCTCGGAAAAACGTCGTTCCTAGGCGTGTCCGTCCGTGCCATCGTGAGAAAGTTGAAGGTGGCGGTAGTAGTGGAGGTTGGTGATGAAGAGCGGGTACTTATCTTATCGATAACAAGTCGCCTAGTGCCTAAGACCAAAGTTCTTCAGAGTTAGGTAGAGAGTACTGTACCTACCTTTTCATAACCTTTGGCACGAGCCCCATTGCTGGCTTCAATGGCACGGTGTCTTACGTCGAGAACTTCTGTGAGCCTGTGTTCAGAATTACTCCAGACTCTCAAGCCCTTACGATCAGCACGCCACCTTCCCCGGTCCCAGTATTTACGCTCGCTCAAAACCTCTAGCACCAATGCCAAGAAAGTACCACCCTTTGCATTCGCATTTGAGTAGGCCCTAAATACTCATCCAAAATCTTACATGAGTTATCCATTGCTAACTCACTCCTCCAGTATCGACGGTGTCCTTCTCCGCTCTTCCACTCCACTGCCCCACGCCTCCGAAACACTGTCCTACCTCCAATCCCACCGCATCCCATTCATTCTCCTCACCAATGGCGGCGGCAAGCACGAGTCTGAGCGCGTCAGCGATCTCAGCCGCCTCCTTGGCATCTCGCTCGACACGAGCATGTTTGTGCAAAGCCACACTCCCTTTGCCGAGCTTGTGGACTCTGCCACGTCCAAAGAAGATAGCACACCGCTAAAGGATAAGACGGTTCTCGTCGTTGGTGGGGATGGAGATAAGTGCAGGCGGGTGGCTGAGAGGTAAGGCATGTCAGCGAGCTCCAAGCACGCTTCCTTGAGCGTACTAATGCCTCACTGCTACCTACAGCTACGGCTTCACCAGCGTCGTAACCCCCGCCGACATCATAACCTCCAACCCCACCCTCTGGCCCTTCTGTGATCCCTTAACCTATACCCCCCACGCGCACCCCCTCCCCAAAACCATGTACAGCCCCGACTCCCCCCTTCCCCCCACCTCCCACCTCCGCATCTCCGCCATCTTCGTCTTCAACGACCCCCGCGACTGGGCCCTCGATACCCAACTTCTCCTTGACCTGCTCCTCTCGTCCAAAGGCATCCTCGGCACCCTCTCCCCCCGTAACAACAATCCAAACCTACCAAACCGCGGCTACCAAACCGATACCCAACCGACCCTCTACTTCTCCAACCCCGACCTCTTCTGGGCGTCCTCGCACCACCTCCCGCGCCTAGGCCAAGGCGGCTTCCGCGAAGCATTTGAAGGGGTATGGGATGCCGTGACGGGCGGGAAGGACCGGGGCGTAGTGTTGCAAAAAGAGATGTTCGGGAAGCCATACCGAGGCACGTACGAATTCGCCGAAAGACGCCTCGAAGCCCACCGCCTCGCTCTCCTAAATCTCTTGCCCAATCCCTCAACCCCTCCTAAACCAACAGGAACAGCCGGCCTAGAACGCGTCTACATGATCGGTGACAACCCCGCCTCCGACATCCAGGGCGCAAACGACTACATCTCCCCCTCCGGTCGGCGCTGGCACTCTATCCTCGTGCGGACGGGGGTGTTCAGCGGCGATGGTGAGCCGGATGTAGAGCCGGATGCTGTTGTTGATGATGTGGGAAAGGCGGTGGAGTGGGCGTTGGGGGAGGAGGGGTGGGAGGGGAAGGCGGTGAAGTGAGGGTGTGGATGGAGTATTGTAGCTCGGTGTTCCGAAGCGGTTTCAGCAATATCCAGGGAGCTCCTATATCTCAGGCGGTCTAAGGTTTCAGCTTGAAAACTAATAATTAGCGAAGACTCGATTCCTCACACAATTATTATCGGAAAATATTGAAGACCAGACACAACAGCTTGCTGTCATTAAGCATAAAACCAAAAGATTCTTAAAACGCTCATGCAGTCAATATTCACGATCATCAAGGTATGAAAGTAATATAAACATACAATTGTGAAAAGTCGTGTGCGTTCTTTTCATGTCTTTCATCATTTTCATGACTACTGTATCTCGAATATATCTACCTCCGTAAGACGATACATACATATGTGGCTAGTCGTCGGTACCCATTAAAAAAAAATCCAGAACCCCTGAAGATACTGTACAATGTACATATGAGAAGTTCCCAATACATACGTACCGTATCCAGCCAGAACCATCCATCTCATCCGTCTCATCCGTCTCATCCATCCATCCATCCACCCAAATGAATTTTCCCACAACGATAGCGGTCCAAGGAACTCCGACTTATGTATTCCGTACCTACCACACAACCTCAGCATCAGCATCACTTGCTACCGTATGTATCAACGAAACCAGCTGAACACAACCTATCAACACCGACCCTTCCCCCGCCCTTCCTTCCAAAAAAAAAACACTTTACAAACGGCCCAGCCGTTTCCAAATCACCAACCTTCACCCACCCCTCCCCTTCCCTCTAGCTCTCTTTCCAAGAAAATTTCCCTCGTCCTTTTGTTCGGTTCTAGATCAAGTTTGGATTTCGGCTCGCTTTTGTACCTACCTTGATGGTTAATTTCCAACGACGCTATCATGTCCGGTGAAAGAGAGCAATGAAGGGGGCTGGGGCCCAAGGGCTCATGCAAAGACAGACTTCGTTAATCACATCAAGCTCACAATATACATTCATCTGCAAGGTAGAATTTGTTTTGCTAACCTATTGTACACAAGTATTCTCCTAGTCGCATTTTCATTGCCACAAGTAGAGGTACAGCAGTGTATAACCGCCAGCAGGGTCACTGCAGAATGTAAACGCAATTTCCCATCCTTGATAATTTCGGCTCACATATTTTCTTGACAGTTCGTAGCTCCTTCGCAATTGCTAAAGTAGTGACCAACATGCCTAAAAAACCTAACCGACATAACAAGGCAAAGGAAAAAAGAAGGGGCAAAATCCACTGCTAAATCCCCAGGAGTATCCGGGATATATCCAGAAGATTGGCGCAGCTGCCGTTTTGCTTGGCTGACATACTGGCCATGAAATCGAGGATCTGAATTGTGCACACGTAAATCGTGAAAGCGAGACGTACACGTAAGTCGTGAATGGCCGCACCATGTCATGAGCTTAAGCCCAGTCAATCTCAGCTGTGACCAGTTGATACTCGCTGTCCATTGAAGCTGGGTCTTCGCCAGTGGGTGCGGTCCAGCTGATTAACATCTTTGAACCTCCGTTGTAGATGTCATCTGTACCATAGTACCGTGACTGGACGCCACCAGAGTAAATGTATTTTCCGCTCTTGCCTGGCGAAGCCTTGTAGAGGACTTGTTGGTCGGACCATGGGTACTTGGTGAGATTCTCAACGTGGTCGCTGCTTGGATTTCCACCTGGAGCGTACGGTGGCAAGATCGGTGAGGGTGCTTTGAGATAACGGTAGTAGAATGTGCTATCGGCGTAGGGGGTCAGGTAGACCGCGATGAATGTCAGATGACGAGGTGAGTAAAAAACATCAATATCCATGTACGGTCCGGAGATGAAAAACGCTTTTGAATCCGCAGATTGCATTTCTGAACCCCAGGTGTTCCCATTCCAATATTGGTACTTTGCCTGTGGTTAGTGACTTGCCCATGGCGGGATTGAAGGAGACTTACAGATTTGCGGTCTGCAACGCTGCTCGGAGAAGTCCTACTTAGAAGCACCCCACCCGAAACAATCCCAAAGACATAGATTTTACCGTCGGCACCACCGATTCCAGAAGGACCCCAAGATCGAATACCACCACCACAGCCATATTCTACCTCGTTCTGGTCGAAGATCTTCTCTACTGCACGTTGTGCTACAGGCCCACCTAGGCCACCGGCAGTTACTGTAAGCAGAGTGTTGCCAGTGTACGTAAAAACCGCTGCTCTCGTGGCCATATTAACGTTGTCGTAAACTATTGGAGCATACATGAGACTTGTCTCGGCGTCGAGCGGAATGAGTGAAGCTTCGGGCCAGACAGCATATCTTTGTCCATTGCCCTGCATAGCCTGGTTGTAGGCGAATTCTCCTAGAGTTAGGGGAGCAAAACCGCGCATACGCCCAACATCATCACTCCACTCACCAATGCCGTCTTGCAGGTTCAAAGCTTTGCCACTGAGGCCATTCATACCGACGTCGATTGCTACCGAGCTGGAAACGAATCCATGGAAACCGCCGTTTGAGCTAGCCGTAGGAGCCGAGTATGATCCAGTGTCACAGAAGATAAACAGGTGCTGACCATTGACATAGCCACCTCGGCCACCATCCCGTGAAAGATGAGGGGTGCCTTTGAGCGGCGACAGCATGGACTGAGTTGAGATGTTAGCCTGTAGAATACCAGTCTGGGGAGAAAGGTCATAGCCAGTCGTAAGATCGCCATTGACGCCAACGACGAGAAGACTCTGAGCAAGATTAATTCCGGTGCCACTCTGCATATTGATGTACTGCGTAGATGGCTGATTTTGTGCTGTTCCATGGAGGTGCGAAGATGCAGCTGATGGGGCGATGACCGAAGTTCCAGTCGCATAAGTAACACCAACATTAGAGGCAGTAGCTGAGGATATGGGTGATGCTGCAGATACAGTTGAGCTGGATGCTGATAAGCTAGATGTCGAGGAAGATTGACGGGACGTAGAAGTAGAGGTCGCAGTCTGACTTGAGCTAGATGCTGAGGTGGAGGACGTAGCAAATCCTACTCGTAACGCGCCTTCCAACCTCCCGGTTGATACCAAAGGATGGTTAAGAGAGGATTTGAGATAGCAGTCGTCCTTATTGTTCGATCGAGCAGGCACAAATATGGCTGCTAGGCATTTAACGCCACCGTGATCATAATTATAAGCGTCGCATTTCTGGACACAGCCGGCGAAAGATTTTACAAGGTAGAACGGTTCGATGTTGTCTTCGTAGTCCATGCCGCAAACAACCGTGTAGTCTATCGAATCAACCGATTTGTAGCTTGTGCCGTTGCCTGCTGGGCATGGTGACGTCGCTGTAGCACTTGGAGCCACAGAAGACGATGTTGGGGAAGTAGAGGAAAGAACAAAGGACTGATAACCGCCATCACCCGGGTTACTTGCGGCGCTTGTTCTTGGGATGAGGTGAGCATGAGCCGAAGGGGAGCTAATAGTGGCCAAATCGTGGATCTTGCTATCTGTATCATGAAGTGTTGCTGAGGCGACATCGATAGAAGATCCGACTGCTAGGTACATCCTAGATTAGTAGCTGATCGTAAGAGGCAACCTGAATCTACTTACCTAGAGAACCTTTGGTGACAGTACCAGTACATGTAGCGTTAAGCTCAACGATTGTAGCTGTAGAGCTTAGAATTGGCTCTGAGTGAGAGTCGGGCCCATCCCGAAGTCTCTCAGGAGCGTACTCGGAAGCTTGTGAGACATCGATCTCCTTGACTGCCAGAGTCACTGGTGTAGCTTGTTGAACTAGGAAAGGGACAAGCAGAGGCAGAGAAGTAGCACTAGGCTCAAGAGAGGCGTTTACAGCTACAGTGGAAGTTGGAATAAAAAGGGCATTGTTGGAAGCTGGACGTTAATGTCAGCTCGGCAGAAGATAAAGTGAGGCCATAGAATGCTTACATGTAACGCTTACAGTGTTGATGTACAAGCTGCTGCCAGAGCTAGCGGAAGGTTGCTCCGCGCGACGTACGTGATCGCTATGGCGATGACCGCGGACGTGTTGCGGACGTGCGCTGCACGGCGTCAACGAGATGAGCAATGCAAGGGGAACCATGGCCAAGCCGGTAATGGAGAATTTCGCTTTCATGCTGGCCTATCCAGAGGCGTTAGCTAGGCGAATAGAGAATTTGGTGCAAGATCTACTCGAAGGAGCCAACTGGACTGGAAATGCTACTTACAACCTGGCGCGTGCTGAGATTTGGGATCTACGAGTTCAATATGTACGTGAATGAGCGTATCGAAGTGAAGGTAAATGAATGTCTGAGTAACCTCCACCGTAACGTAAGGTTGATGAGAAATGAGAGTGGGTTGCTGAAGTTCCAAATGAGTGATGTTGTTTTGAAGAGAAGGAAGGAAGGAGTGAGGTGAATGGAAGTAAAATTGAGTATCAACAAGGCGGATATTAGACCCGAAACTAATACAGCGCTTAGGGCAACAGCAGCGGCTACGGCGAGCGTGAATCAACACTCAATATGTCTGGACCAGACCAGCTTTCCCCTTCGAGAAGCAACGGAGTCATACATGGTGGTACAAGAACGTGGGCTGCATGTGCAAGAAGCCGTTTCACGCACACTGTCAGCGCTTCTTTCTACACTCTTAATATTAAAGTTGTACGACTTTTCTATGCAACGAGATAACAGAAACGTTCAGGTGATAGAAGAGTGCGTGAATGAGAACATGGGATAAGGAGACGGTTTCTCAACATGGCTTCGCAGGATTCTCTTGGTTTTCAAGTACACGGCATTGGACGCCTGGTGTTTGACTGTTTACAATGCCGACTGGTGATAGGTGAAGATATGGCCAATCTACTCACGGTATAGAGCTTTCCGCAAGGCGCATGCTTGCAGCTGTTTCAGTATACCATTGCGGAGAGACTTGCCTGTTCAAGCCGTTCACATTCGCGGCTTCCATTTCTATGCTTCTCTAGTTACCCGATGATTCTCGTACACAGATAAGCTTGCGTTGTTTAGGTCTGCTCCGTAGGTGCATCTGAGCGTATGTTGATCACTATTAGCTATCAAATTTTAGAGAGGTATAGAGAATCTCGATAAGTCATAGTGGGTCACGCCTAGATTGAGTCTACTCGACGGGTCTGTTCGGTCGAACGGTGGTTAGCATTGACCTGTAATTTGGAGCGTTCATCGTAGAGATCAATGTAACAATTGAAAGCGATTCAAAGGTTCGTCGCCGTCATAATTTGATCTTACAGCTTGGTGGTTAGCAAGATAGCACGGGTACCTCCACTAGCTGCCCATTGATAATCAGCCAATTGAGAGCAAGAATCTGCCTCCAACATCATTCCGCCTTCTTGGCCTGCTCTCGAAGGTTTGGTGCTGTGCCTTGCGAAGTGGTATTGCCAGTCTCCATGTCTGCTGCCCACAATGCTGCGCCAACAGTATTGGTGAAAGCAAAGAGAATGGACGCTACAGGCACCAATTCTAGAAGAACAGCTGCTACACCAAAGCTACAGTAGAGTCGTCAGTAATCGAACATTGGCGGAAGAAAGTAAATATTTTCGTACCTAGTATATGCAGCCTGATGCTCCTCAATATGCTTCTGCCTCTGCGAGTTATTCCACTCCTTCAACTGGAAGTACCTCGTATGAGCAGCTGGCCCAGCGCGCTTGCCCTGAAGCACAACAAAGGCAACAGTGCCAACAACCGGGATAAAGTTCAAAGGAAGATACATGAAGTACTTAATCAAAGCATTGGGTGTGAACTTGGCGAACGGCTTCTTAATCATTTTTCCCAGCTTCGCCATCGGATCACCCCCAGCTTTGATTTGCCGCCCACCCGAGACCAAATCTGTGGTGTTTTTCGACACGAGGACTCCATCAAAGGTATCCAGTAGAGCATCTTCAATAAGGAAGTTTTTGCTGAGCACAGTGAAGATGGTAGAGCTTTCGCTGAGAACGAGAACAGCGGCGCTAATTGCAGCAAGGGGACCACTCGTGAAAGCCATAACTGCGGCTTGAGGTACATAGGTGAACAAGAACATGAACGTGGTGACCCCCAGACCTAGGGTTATGGTGGGGGCGAGCTTCGAGATGAGGGGCTTCCACAGGCTACGGTGGGAGAGAAAGTAGAAAATGCCCTGGTAACCATTGTTAGCCACTTGACACTTAATTGTGTCTCCGTCATTGAGTATTACGAAGAGCAGCAATGGATCGGAGAGTAAAAGAATCACTGACTCTGACAGGGTAGAGATACGCGCCAGAACGGGCCGCATCGCTTGCAACATTCTTGATGTGCTCGGCCTCTTCGACGGCCACTTCTTTGATTCTCTCAGCCATTTCTGAATCTAGAGTACTGATGCAGGTTGAAGTTAAGGGTCTGGGGGGGTAAAGTGTCGAAAGATAGGTTTGAGATTGTTATATTTCCAGGTTTGTAACGAGTTCCTACGCGTTTTGTGCGGAAGAGCCCTACGTCACTGCCAACTGACAGTCTGGGTTTAGCGGCTAGGTACCTTAAGGTAAGGTACAGTACCCCGCACTAAGTCTTCGGCTGGATCGCGAAAACACGTAAAATCGCGTACCTTCAAAACAATCCACCTTCTTCAACTGCATCCACAATGCTCAGAAGGACTCCGTTAACTCCAATTTCTG